>JACKQG010000689.1_pt1 | contig 48232 bp, 48 predicted proteins | sample 8237621 | NCBI WGS metagenome assembly JACKQG01 (sample SAMN15677084, study PRJNA649215) | marine metagenome | biome: marine; feature: Black Sea; material: saline water; isolation source: suspended particulate matter (SPM) from the Black Sea western gyre | collected 2013-06-09/2013-06-10 | depth... | reverse complement strand
TTAACAGAATTTTTTAATTCCTGATATTTATGTGCTTGTGCTTGCAATCGTTTTTCATTGATAGTGTAACCCTTGACTAAATGATCCCGCAAGGTGTTGGTCGCCCAAATTCGGAATTGAGTGGCAGTGTTGGATTTAACACGATATCCAACAGAGATTATCATATCAAGGTTGTAAAAATTCATTTTTCTAACTTTACCATCGGCGGCAACTTGTTCCAAAATGGAACAGGTTGATTTTTTATTTAACTCTTTCGATTTATATATGTTACCAATATGCTTCACAATTGCTGGACGATTCACACCTAATAATGAAGAAATTTGATGAGCGTCCAACCATATAGTATCTTTATCTAACCATACATCAATTGCGGGTGTATTGTCTTTTTGTTTGTAAATGATTATTGAATTTTCTTTATTCATATTTTTCCTACTTCAATTACCGAAAAAACCTCGGTAGTTGATTGTGGTTAGCGTGTTCCAAAATGGAACTATCTGAACTTGAAAGAAATCTTTACAAGTTGCATTATCTTTCATTCTCACCTGCTAGCCATTCAGACAAAATAACTTCCCGTTTAGAAATAAACCCTTCCGAACCACCAGAATGACGAATGCCCAAAAGTCGTCCCGGGATTTCTCGTTTAAGAACAGCAAGAACTTTTAACGCTTCGCCTTCTTTTTCAATTTTTTGTTTGATGCGTTTGGTAATGTTTTTGGGGATGACACCTTCGTTATATTTTTCTAACACAATTTGAATAAATTCTTCGTCATCATCGGTGAATGATGTGCATCTTTTTATTAAGTCAGATTTTAAAGTGCCGATGACATATTGTTCATTCGATCTTCCACCACGGCTTTTTCCACCTTCTTCAATTTCGTCTGAAGTGATATGTTCAAACTGCTCTTTATTCTTTTTCAGAAAATCGTAGTATTCTTTAGGAATGGATTGACGGTTCACATCTGATTCACATTTGAAAATATTCACAGCATCAAAAAACGGAATTTCTTCTGACCGTTCACCATCACTGAACATAAACTTTTTTAGTTTACCTTTTCGGAAGAAAGTGATTAGACCATCATTTTCAATATTTTCCTTTTTACCAGAACGGGCTTTTTTCGGAAGTCGTTTTATTTTTTGAAATAATTTTGGATCGTTATCTCGTATATCCCGAATAAATGCTAAATATTCCAATTCAGATTTGTAACTGTCGTCTTCCTGTTCATAGGTTTTTTTAGAAGTCAATTTTTTATATAATGTATCACCAAATAATTCGTGGGATGTAACCACTTCTTCATCGGTGAGATAACGGGCATCTTCCCCCAGCGTATCGTGAAACGCTTGAATTTTGGATTTAATATTATCTTCCAAACCAAGATGTTCATCTGATTCATCAGTGGGGAAGAAGTTGTAAATATGGATTTCTTCATTTTCCGTTCCCACACGATTGACACGACCCACACGCTGAAGCACTCTTGTTGGATTCCACGGCAAATCATAATTAATGACGCTAAATGAACGGTGCAGATTTACACCTTCCGCCAATACATCGGTGCTGATTAAAATTTGGATGTCATCTTCCGGTTCTCTGGCTCGTGGGTCATAATTATTGGTGATTTTCCGCCGTGCTTCCGACTTAACCAACCGCTCATCTTCTACTAATCCACCCTTACTGGAAAAGAATAAAACTTTACTGCCAAATTTTTCTTTTATTTTCCCGAAAAGATATTCACCCGTTTCCAATGATTCAGTAAATACCAATATTTTTTTATCATTCAGATTTCCGCCCGTTTCCAATTCACTGACAAATTTATCCAGTTTCGGGTCGGCATCAATGGGTTGCCACAGTTTTTTAATTTCTTTTAGTATTTTTAAGTCATTTTCTAATGCTTGTTCAAATTCAGGTGTGAATTCGTTTGATTGATATTCCTGCACTTTTTCTTCTTCAATCAATCGTTGGATTTTTTCTTCATCATCTTCGTCAATCAAATCATAAACATTAATGTTTTTGCTGATGAGAACCCTGCCTTCACTAAACATTTCAATAAAATCTTCATACGATTTAACAAATCTGCCCACAGATTTTTTAAAAGCAAAAAATGAACTTTCCAGCCGTTTGACCAAAATTCCTTTCATAAAGCCACCCACATTTCGTTGGGCTTGGAGTTCAAATTCTGTCAACTGACGATTAAGAAAAACCAAAGGCATATATCGGGAATATGAAAATTCTTTCAGCATTTCAATGGTTTGGGTAAAAACCAACCCAATAGTTGAATCAAATTTGTAAACTAATCGTCTGGGGTCGCTCACTTTGGGGAAGAATAATCCTTGTTCATCGATATCTTTACTAAAGTATTTTTTAATTTCGCTTCGTGTCCGGCGAACCATAATATATTTCAATACTTTTTCCCGAATATCTTCCGCACCATCCTTAATAATATCTAAATATTCAGGGTCAGATTTTTTATATTTTTTTAATTGAGTCATCCATTTATTAAAAAATTTCTCAAGATTCACCACACCAGGAATAGTTGAGCGTTTGGGAGACTGAAATAATTTGATTTGATTGAAAATATCTAAAAAAGTATTGTTCAGCGGTGTTGCTGTAACTAAAACCACTTTTTTGCCATAACAGATTTCAGTCAGTTTTTCAAACCCTTGAGTATATTCATTTCTGAAACGGTGTGCTTCATCAATAAAAATGGTTTCGTATTTATCAATGTCCGTTTCCAGAATTCTGTCCAATTTTCCCAACGATTCAATTTCATATTTTTTTACACCAAACTCAAAAAAAGTATCTTTCCAATAATCAATAAGAACAGGGGGACAAATGACCAATTTTCCACCACCCAATTGCTGGGCTAACATTGCAGAAATATAGGTTTTCCCCAACCCCACAACATCTGCTAAAAAAACACCGTGAAATGCTTCTAAAATCTTTTTTGCTGAAACAATGGCTTGCTTTTGATATTGAAGATCCATAAAACCTTCCGGCATATCAATTTCAATTTCTTGATCCAGATTAATGTCTTCTTTCAAATATTCATAGAGCATCTTCAAGTAGAGTTGATAAGGAGAAATATCTTCATTTAGCCAAGTTTTTGTTCTAACTGTATCCACAAACTTTTCGGAAATATCAACGCCGTCTTTCCATAAATCTTCAAATTGATTTAAGGCAAAATCAACATCACCTTTGTCTTTTAATTCAACATTGAATTCCCGATTACCAATAAGTCCACTATGAGAAAAATTACTTGAACCGGTAATAACCGATCCAAAGGAAACTTGTTCTTCGCTGTATCGTGAAATGTAAACTTTGGCATGTATGTTTCCACTTGGGTAAGCCCGAAATTCCAATTTTTTCCCATTTCCGCCATTAGCAATATCTTCTTCGGGATTTGGACAATCAGCAGATAAAAATTCAATAAATTTCTTAATACCATATTCTGTAAGAAAATCGTCGCTGGAAGCATCAATTTCTGTAACGGCTGCTTCCATTGCGGCGTTGCTTGTATCTTTATGGGAAGTAAAATCGATGTTTGTTTGACTGCGAACTGTATCAATCAATTCAAATGTTTTTTGGTCAACATTTAAACCAACAAGGATTCTAATTTTTTCAACACTTTCTAAACTATCGGCTAATTGATGAAATCCGCTTGTTCGGAAATAACCAACTAAAACATCAAAAAATTGCACTGCCCGAAGTGTACTTTTGAACCTGTCAACTAATGCTGCATTCGGTTCGTTTGTGAAAAATGTTAAATCTGTACTCATTGAATTGTATTTACATCTCAATCCATAACAATCAATTAATTATGAATGTTAGCCTGAATGTAGTTATGTAGTTCACCTTATGTAAAGTGATATCTTTTACCATTATATTTCTATTGGATATATTGTGCTCTTGATGAGTTTGTTAATTGCATTGGTCAACCCACTTTCAGCACCGTAAATTTTTGATTCAATAAATACATCTGAATTTACTTACCGATAACAGAATGAAAGCATTAGTAAAAAAATCACCGGAAACGGGCATTTGGCTGGAAGATGTTCCCATTCCATCTTGTGGAACCAATGATGTCAAAATTAATATAACCCATACAGCAATTTGTGGAACAGATCTGCATATATATAAATGGGATGAATGGGCCCAGCGAACACTCGAACTCCCCTTAGTCACCGGTCATGAATTCTGCGGTATTGTGGAAGAAATCGGTCCTGGCGTTACCCATTATAAACCGGGAGATCGTGTGTCAGGCGAAGGGCATATTACATGTGGCTATTGCCGAAACTGCCGTGCGGGAAAACGACATTTATGCCATAAAACAGTAGGCATCGGCATTCATCGGGACGGGGCATTTGCTGAATATTTGGTGATTCCCGAATCCAATGTCTGGCCGATCCATGATGATATACCATCAGAAATTGCTGCTTTCTTTGATCCATTTGGAAATGCGGCTCACACTGCACTATCTTATGAAATGGTTGGAGAAGATGTCCTCATTACCGGTGCAGGTCCTATCGGAATTATGGCAGTGGCCATTTGTAATTTTGTCGGCGCGCGGAATGTAGTTATTACCGATGTAAATGATTACAGACTTGATTTAGCTCGCAAACTGGGTGCCACAAAAGCAGTGAATGTGACCAAAGAAAATATCAGAGATTCATACAAAGAATTGAATATGGTCAATGGATTTGATGTGGGCTTAGAAATGTCGGGGAATCCAAATGCTTTCAAGGATATGCTGGAAAATATGTATCATGGCGGACGGGTTGCACTTCTGGGACTTCTGCCGAAATCCACTCAAATTAATTGGGATGATATCATTTTTAAAGGGCTTCATATTAAAGGTATTTATGGTCGAGAAATGTATGAAACATGGTATAAGATGACTCAAATGCTTCGAAGTGGATTGGATATTTCCCAGGTGTTAACCCATACTTTTCCTGTGGATGATTTTCAAAAAGGATTTGATATTATGGAATCCGGGAATTGCGGAAAAGTGATTCTCGAATGGTAAAGAGAGTGCAACGCAAAGATGCTAATGAGATTGCCAGAGTTTTTTCATAATCTCTTCTGCTTTGTGTTAATAAAAAATGAATAAAGCAAAAAAATATTATACGGAAATTCTTTCCCAAATAGAATCTGAAGGTCTTTATAAAAAAGAACGGACAATTATAACGCCCCAAGGCGTTGATATTTCCACCCAAGAAGGGGGTGATGTCCTTAATTTTTGCGCCAATAATTATTTGGGATTGGCCAATCACCCCGATTTAATTGCCGCTGCCAAAAGAGCATTGGACGATTACGGATTCGGCATGGCATCGGTCCGGTTTATTTGCGGCACACAGGATATCCATAAACAATTAGAATCAAGTATTTCTCAATTTTTTGGTACGGATGACACCATTCTATATACGAGTTGTTTTGATGCAAACGGCGGCCTATTTGAAACATTGCTTGGACCGGAAGATGGGATTATTTCTGATGCGCTCAACCATGCATCCATAATTGATGGAATTCGCCTTTGCAAAGCAAAACGATTTCGCTATGATAATAATGATATGGCGGATTTGGAAACCAAACTCAAAGAAGCCAAAGATTTGCACATTCGAATCATTGCCACCGATGGTGTTTTTTCTATGGATGGATTTATCGCCCAGTTGGATGAAATTGTAAAACTGGCAGAAAAGTACGATGCAATGGTGATGGTGGATGATTCACACGCCACGGGGTTTGTGGGGAAAACCGGTCGTGGTTCCGCAGAATATCGTGGTGTTATGGATAAAATCGATATTTTCACTTCCACATTAGGAAAGGCATTGGGTGGCGCTTCCGGTGGGTTCACTTCCGGGAAAAAAGAAATTATTGATTTACTTCGCCAACGATCTCGTCCCTATTTATTTTCTAATACAGTTGCACCCTCAATTGTGGCAACAAGCATTAAAGCATTTGAATTATTATCTGCATCTACCGAACTCCGAGACAAGTTGGAAGAAAACACATCTTTCTTTCGGCAAAAAATGACTGAAGCAGGATTCGATTTAAAACCGGGCGTTCACCCAATTGTGCCCATTATGCTTTATGATGCAGTCTTAGCACAAAAGATGGCATCCGCATTATTGGATAAAGGCATTTACGTGACTGGATTTTTCTTCCCCGTTGTTCCGAAAGGCGAAGCGCGGATTCGAGTTCAAATATCTGCAGGGATGAATAAAAAACATTTGAATCGAGCCGTGGAAGTATTCACTCAAGTTGGAAAAGAATTGGGTGTTCTTACCTAAATTCATCCTAAAATATTTTAATAATAATCGGTTATTTATTGCTCACCAGTTGGCTGGAAAGGTATATTCCCCGGCTTTTTTAACCCTATAATTATAAAATTCAATGAAAAGTAAACTGACACCAAGATTTTTAATGATTGGTCTTGTCCTCTTGTGGGCCATGTGGGCCATCTGGCCTACGATCCAATATCAGGGATTATCCGATGCTGAAAAAGAAACACTTCGTGAAGAAGGAAAACTGGATCAAATCGAATCCCGGACCATTAAACAGGGACTCGATTTAAAGGGGGGAATGTATATTGTACTCGAAGTCGATCTACCCACCCTGTTAGACAATCTGGCTGAAAATAAGGATAGTAAATTCTTACGATCTATTGCGACAGTTCGAGATAAACTCTCTCAAACGCCTGAAGCAGATTTTTTCACCCTTTTTACAAATACATCCAATCAAAATAACCTTAAGCTTTCCCGCTATTACTATGATTATGGATCCAGCAATAGTGATATCCTCGCTGCATTGGGGGAGGAAGCTGAAGATGCGATCAATCGCGTTTTAGAAATTCTCGTCAATCGGGTGGATCAATTTGGTGTGGCAGAACCGACCATTCAAAAACAGGGAACCCAGAGAATTATCGTTGAACTGGCAGGTATTCAGGATTCAGAAAGAGCCCGAGCCCTTTTAGAAAGTACCGCACTGCTTGAATTCTTTATCGTTAAGGATATTAATACAACAAACCAGTTAATGGTCAGGATTGATCAAGCGATTAAAGGGGATGAATCTATTGCCGCCATCACAAAATCTGAAGTGGCTGAAGAAACTATTTCGTCTAAAGACAGTGATGATGAGACTGTATCCGTCAGTGAATTATTTGGCGAGACAGATGATACTGAAACCCATTCTGATTCAGCCGTTGTAGATGAAAATATTTTTGCTGAGCGGCCATTTTCTGCCATGCTTAGAAATTTAGGGCAAACAATTGGTGTCCCAGAAAAAAATGTATATGCTGTTAAAAAGATTTTAGAACAACCAGAAGTTCAGGAAAAACTCGCCGCAGTGGGGGGCATATTTCTATTCAGTCATAAAGCAGAAGAATACCCACTGGTAGATGGCACATTGGAAACAATGTATAGCCTATACCTGGTGGAAGATGAAGCAGAACTAACAGGCGGTGTTGTAGAAGAAGCGAAAGCAAATTTAGGTCCCCAGGGATCCACATCTGCGGGGCAACCCATTGTCAATTTATCCATGAATTCGGACGGTGCTCGAAAATGGTCCATCGTCACCGGGTCTAATGTGGGTCGCCAGGTCGCACTGGTATTGGATAAAAAAGTGCACATGGCACCCAATATCAAAGAAAAGATTTCTGGAGGCGGAACGCTAATTGAAGGATTCGCAGATATTAATGAAGCAAAAGATATTGCCATTGTATTACGGGCAGGGGCATTACCGGCTCCGGTGGACATTATTGAAGAACGGGTTATTGGTCCTTCTTTAGGTGCTGATTCAGTTCGCAGCGGTACATTGTCTGTCATTATCGGTTTGGGACTCGTCTTAATATTCATGCTGATTTATTATCGGTTTTCCGGGCTCATTGCAGACTTTGCTCTCATTTGGAATATTGTTCTCGTTTTGGCTGTATTGGCCTCTCTCCAGGCAACCTTAACCCTCCCGGGTATTGCAGGACTTATTTTGACTGTTGGCATGTCCATTGACGCCAATGTAATTATTTTTGAGCGAATCCGAGAAGAACTTCGAAAGGGCAAGACGCCAAAAGCTGCCGTGAATAGTGGCTATGACCGGGCACTCACGACTATTATTGATGCAAATATGACAACCGTTATCGCCGCATTGGTTCTATGGCAGTTTGGAACGGGGCCAATCAAAGGATTTGCTACCGTCCTTTTCTGGGGAATCCTGGTGTCCATGTTTACCTCGATTTTTGTCACTCGTACTATTTTTAATTCGTTTACCAGCCGTAAAGGCTTTACCAAATTGAGCATATGAGAATTATAAAAGAAACCAATATCGATTTTATGAGTCAGCGAAAACTGGCTTCAATCCTTTCTGCATTCCTCATTCTTGCAGGCGTCATATCCCTTGTAATCAATGGTGGGCCCAAACTGAGTATCGACTTTAAAGGTGGTACATTAGTCTCTGTTCAATATACAGAAGCCATGGATGTAACAGCCGTACGCACAGCCTTGGGAGATGTGAATATCGATGGACAATCTTTCGATTTCAGCCGGGAGGAAATAAAGCATTTTGGTGGCACAGATGCCGTATTAATTCGTGTGCCGCATATTGAGAATGCACCCGAAAACTTTGCGCAAAAAATTGTTGATCATCTTTATAAAGCATTCCCTGATAAAGTCCCCGAAAGTAAAACAGATTTTATTTTGGGAAAGGGAACGGTTAGCCCAAAAATCGGTGCGGAGTTAAGCGGAAAAGCTGTTATGGCAATTATATCTGCCCTGGGGTTAATCCTTTTGTACATTTCTATTCGGTTTGAATTTCGGTTTGCATTGGGTGCCATTGCGGCTCTTTCCCATGATGTTATAATCACTTTAGGCATGTTTTCTTTGCTTGGATTTGAAATCAGCCTTCCCATCATTGCAGCTTTTCTAACCATTGTGGGTTATTCTCTGAATGATACCATTGTTATTTTCGATCGTATTCGTGAAAATGTAAAAGCTTCTAAACGGGAAGCCTATCATACAGTTGTGAATCACAGCATAAATAATTCCCTTTCCCGGACGATTATTACATCCCTCACAACATTTTTTGTTGTTTTGGTTTTATGGTTATTTGGTGGTGAAGTGATTCATAATTTTGCATTGGCTATGATTATTGGCGTAATTGTTGGAACGTATTCATCGATTTATGTTGCCAGCCCCATTGTGGTTCACCTTCACGAAACTGCTTCTAAATAAATTTTATTGGCTATGTTCTAACAATGAACTGTTTTGAATACTGTTTATACCATTTTGTTGAACCCCGATGGGGTTCTTTTTTTAAATCGTATTCTATAAACATATAATCCCTACCCCGATACATTCGTAAATTCATTACAGGGCAGACGGGATTCATTAATTGTAGCGGACTCCAGAGGAGTCTAATGTTTATAGAAAAGAATAAGAAAAGGAAAATAACGCCGTAGGTGTTGAATATCTTGGTGGGTATTTATCATGACTAATTCAGTAGATTTATGGAACATAGCCATTTTTTTCAAATTAATTACACTATAAATGTAAGGTTAGCTTCTAAAAATAGTCTTTTCCCTGTTAAACATTTTCACACACCAAAAAATCGCCAATCCTGCAAATCCAAATAATGAAATATAGACTTCTCCCATATAAACTGGATTAATCACACCTGCAATGATGTCTTTAGATGCCAAAGAGACATTCAATATGGGAATGAGGGCAGTCATACCATTGAGTTCCATCCCAGGCAACGTGCCAATTATAGCTGGAAAAATGATGACAATATTTAAAGGTGCCACAATACTTTGAGCTTCTTTAAATGATTTTGCATAGATGGAAAGACCCAGTAACAGGGCGCTGAAAAAAGCCGCAACTGGGAGGACTAATGTCATCATTAATCCAATCGTTCTAAAGCTAAGTACATCATTAATAACGGTGAGTATTTCTGGTGGAATATCCGGAATACGCTGAATCCCCACAGCCATCCCGCCTAAAGCAATAAATGCTGTTAAAAATGCGGCTAACATAACCACCAAAAATTTACCTAAAACAATATCCAACCGAGTCGCAGGGGAAGACAAAATTGTTTCTAATGTGCCTCTTTCCTTTTCTCCCGCACCTAAATCCAGGGCGGGATACATGGCTCCCATAAATCCAAAAATAATGAAAATATATGGTAACCAGCCACCGGCAAATTTACCCAGCTTTTCCTGATCAGAAGCCACATCTTCAAATGTGACATTATATGCTTTCACAATTTCAGGTTTAAGGTGCAAGCGATCCATTCGTTGTGATATGATTTCAATTTCAGACTCTTTCAGCACACTTCTTATTCGATCTTTGGTAATACCAAATGAATCTGTACCTTTATACTTAATTGTAATTTTTGCCTGCCCATCTTTGTCAATCTCAGATTGATAATCTGAATCTATATAAATTGCTGCATCCAGGTATTCTTCCTGAATGTAGGTTGGGATACTATCAGCCGGAATTTGATCCAACATGATTGTTTTTTCCATATTCATAAATGCACTATAGAGATTCGGTGCATATTGCTGCCCTATAAATCGAACTTTCAGTTGTTTTTCAGATGCTTTTTCTGCTTGGGACATGGTGATTTTAAAAACGGTACCCATGAGAACTGGAACGAGGAGAAGAGGCACAACGATCATCATCATAATTGTCCGACGATCCCGGGTAATATCAATAATTTCTTTTTTAGCTATAGTCAGAAATTTCATCTTAGGCATCCCCCACTCGGTAAATAAATTCATCTTCAAAAGTCGGCTGTGTCATTTCCGCCTTAAAATGGTCCAATGTATCGTTGAAAAAGAGTTTTCCTTTATATATGATGGCTATATTGTCGCAGATTTGATTCACTTCTCCCATGCGATGGGTTGAAAAAATGACAGTTTTTCCATCATCCTTGCATGAACGAATCAAATCCATAATTGCTCTCGATGTCATCACATCCAAACCGGAAGTGGGTTCATCAAAAATCATAATAGGTGGATCGTGAATGATGGTTCGTGCAATAGACGTTTTCTGTTTCATGCCAGAACTCAGGCGGGCGATTCGGCGGTCAGCGAAATCGTGCATATCCAATATATCAAATAAATGATTTTTACGTTTTTGAAATGTGACTTTTTCCATTCCATGGAGGTCGGCTATATATCTAACCATTTCAGCAGGTGTCAGACGATCGTATAAGGCAGTTTGCCCTGTCATGAAACCAATCTGCTCCCGAACTTTCTGCCCTTGAGAAACTGAATCATAATTTAATACTGAAATGGTTCCCGAGGTTGGTTTAAGCATGGTGGCAATCATTCGGAGAGTAGTGGTTTTTCCCGCACCATTGGGTCCCAATAAACCAAATATCTTTCCCGGTTCACATTCAAAACTGATATCATCCACAGCTCGAAGTGTTTTAGAGTCTTTATATTCATTCCCCAGTTCTCTCCGCTGTTTTTTGTTGAGCGAAAAATCTTTTGTTAAATTTTGGACCTGAATCATACATCTCCTTTAAATAATAAATTTATCATAAAATTATTGAGGAAAATTAAACCAAATTAAATTATGATTTGTACAAGGTTTATCTATCAGTTCTTGAAGAATCATGCCCAATTTTTGCTGTAAATTCCTACATGATTCAAACGACCATAATGGATTCACCCATCGGAAAGTTACTCCTTGCTCAATCAAATATAGGATTGACCCATATCCTTTTTGAATATGAAATCCCGAATTCTGAATCGATCATTAGAAAGAAATTTCCCAAAAAAATAATTGTCAGGAATGATAAAGTACTTTCCCATGCTGTTCAACAAATTAATGAATATTTTTCAGGAAAACGCCAATCCTTTGATCTCGGTTTAGACTTGAGGATGCCCCCTTTTCATTATAAGGCACTCTTGGCTGTGAAAGGTATCCCTTATGGAAAAACACAATCTTATAAAAATATTGCTAAAAGTGCGGGAAATCCCAAAGCAGTCAGGGCTGCGGGATCGGCAAATGCAAATAACCCACTCCCCATTTTGATTCCCTGCCATCGTGTTTTATCCTCTGGCGGAGGGTTAGGTGGGTATGGCGGAGGGTTGAAAATGAAAAATTACCTTCTGAACCTGGAAGGTGCCCTGTAAATTTCATTCTTATTTTTTTAATAAAACGGATTTAAATCATTATGTGGCAATCAATCAAACGGCGGATTTTTGCTGGTCTTCTGGCTATTGTACCTATTGCGGTTACTTTTTGGATTCTCAAATTTCTTTTTTCATTCCTTGATGGATTTGCAGCCCCACTACTAAAACAAATCGGTGTTGAAATTCCAGGGTTGGGGATTATACTGACTCTGGTTATTATTTTTGTCCTTGGATTATTGGTGACAAATGTTTTAGGGAAAACCTTATTTAATTGGGGTGAACGAATTCTGGCAAAACTGCCCATTGTGAATACCATTTATAATACCATTAAGCAGATTACCTCTGCCTTTACCGGTTCTACCGTAAAATCTTTTCAACAAGTTATTTTTATACAATACCCACGGATAGGACTTTGGACCATGTGTTTTGTCACCAATGAATCTCAAAATGAATTAGGGGAAGAATTTTATCATGTGTTTGTACCCACCACACCCAACCCAACATCCGGCGTTTTTATCATTGTTCAGAAAAAAGATGTAATTCAACCTAACATTTCAGTTGAGGATGGATTAAAAGCAATTATTTCAGGTGGTATTCTTGATTCAGGAAGATCATTAAGCGGGAAATTGCCCAGTAAAACATAATATTTAAATGAGTGAAATCATATCTCTGGTTGGTCTATTATTCGCCAGTTACCTGGTTGGCTCCACCCCAACCAGCATTATAATGGGCCGCCTAACGCGGGGAATTGATATCCGTGAACATGGCAGTGGGAATGCCGGTGGTACAAATGTCTTTCGTGTATTGGGTTGGAAACCGGCTCTGGCGGTACTCATTGTGGATGGTTTTAAAGGATGGTTTCCAGCAGCTGTTTTAGCGTCCGCATTTTTTAATGTGCAAATAATCCCTGACCTGGGAGTGGTTCAAATTCTATGCGGTTTTGCAGCTGTACTCGGCCATACATTTACTATTTTTGCTGGATTTAAAGGAGGTAAAGGTGTAGGTACGCTGGGCGGTATGCTACTTGCTCTCTTTCCTTCTGCATTTTTATTCTGCCTGTTCGTCGCTATTCTGGCTATTATATTTACAGGGTATGTTTCTGTAGCATCCATTTTTGCGTCTGTTTCTTTACCAATTTTTATTGTGATTTTGCCCCCATTTATAGGGACAGAACCGGCGCCCTTGTCGCTCATTATTTTTAGTTTGTTAATACCGTGGTTTATTATCTATACCCACCGGAGCAATATTCAACGATTACGAAATGGTGAGGAAAATCAATTTGAAAAAGCCATGATCTTTCGAAAAAAAGATTCAGATTAAAAACTTATATTTGATGTTCAGTGGATAAATGAAAAGCCCGATCCACCTGTTGGCCATTATAAAATCCCCAGCCATAATCCAAGCGGAGTATGTTAACAAAAGGTACTTGTAACAGGAGTGTAATCCCCGTCCCCAGGATCGGTTTCATTTGGAATAAATCTTTAAAGTTATTTTGAGTCGTCACCCCCATATCAATGAAGGTGCCGACGGTGATACCCAATTCATATAAATCTGCAAAAGGAAATCGTGGTACAATTACTTTCCGTAATTCAATTGCAGTTTTCACATTGTGAAACCCAAATCGGTACGATTGATTTGGATCATCATAAATCATCCGATTGGGATAATTCCAACCTCGAACTGAACCGGACTCACCCATGACTGCAAGAAAATTCTGGTCTTTCATTCCAAAATTCATATGTGTTTTAATCCCAAAAGCCAATACCAATGGTTTGGCGTTATTTGCTTTACTTAAGTTTTTATAAATGCTAAAGGATTGAAACCATATAAAATTATTTTGAATCTTTCCTTGTAAGTCAATCCGCCCGACAAATCCTTGTTTAAATAAAATACCTTCTGTCGGTTGAGAATAAATATCCCTTTTATCAAAATGAAAAAATCCCTGAGGTGCAAAATATTGGTAATTCACTTCAGATGAGTCACTTAAAAATCCCATTTCCTCAATCTCAAAACCCAAGAATACTTTTCGTTCATACCCAAAATATCGTCCAACCATCATTTCCATTGTTGTTAGTTGAACTTCGCTCTCTAAGTATGGATGTTGGAAAGATACTTTGGCAATATCCGCATTAAATGAAACATGGTCGCCTGTAATCCAAGGATTAAAGTAGGAAATGCCAAATGTATTTCGTCCCCCAATCATAAATCCGCCACCCAGTTGTTCATTGCGTCCACGGAAATTTTTAAACATCCCACCACCACCAAACGACCAGCCTGTTTCTTCATCAAAACTGGGGGCAGGACCCCCAAAAAAACGCCCGCCATAAAACTTGGTATTTTCCAAAATTTCATACTCCAGCCGAACCGTCATATTTTCCAATGGGATTGCCCGCCATTTTACATCGGCAAAAATGCCAAGGTTGATTAGACGGTTCTTATCTTCCTTGGCAAGCGTACTATCTAAGGGGATCCCTACAGAATGTTGAATCTCCCGGACAATAATATAATCTTTGGTGAGGGTGTTACCTTTATGGATGACTTCAGATACAACCAATCCCTGACAAAAGCCCAGAATGGGCAATAGAAAAAAGAATCCCCGCAATTTCATCATAAAAAGTCCGAGTTAAAAATCGATACTTCTCAGGAGAAGTTTCTTTTGGGTTTCAATCCCTTCTTCTGAATACATATCATTAATAGCTGTTCTGAGTTTTTGATCAACAGCGTTGCTGTTCATTTGAATTTGTACATGACTTTTATCTAATTCACGCACTTTCAATACAGTTTGTTTGTTTTTATAATGATGAAATCCATCCGAAAATTCACGAGGCGTACCGTATTCCATTAAAAATTTGTACTTAATCACATCAGCCGCAGTGAGTTGAGGAAAGCCCGTGGGCTTGAGTTCAATCGTCCGTACCACACCGTTCAATATATAGTGTGAGGGTTCATGATTTGTAGAACTGTAAACATGATCTATATTCAGAAAATGCAGCTCAACAGTTTCAATGGTTAGTCGAGTAATTATTTGGAATAACACCTTTGAGCGCTTCAGGGGCAATTTATATCCCGTGGGCAAATCAATGACTTCTTCCCAATATTCCACTGTTTGGGCAGAGTCTAAGACATTGGACATAACGGTGGGAAGACTCATACCCCATTTGGCCACAGGATGGCGATCTACGGTCCACCCTTCCGGAAGGGGCTGGAGTTGAAAAACGGGTTGAGGGGGTGTCGGGACTGATTCTACTGCAGGCTCAGTCTTTTCCGCCGGGACTTCAATAATGATTGGTTCTGCTTCAGGTTGACGAAAAGTACAACTCATTATTCCAAAACAGAAAATGGATAGAAAAATATTTTTAGATTGTTTCATGATAAAATTCATTTTTTCTTAGGTGTATGTTCCGGATGTTCACTCCCACGATGGCACACCCAGCAGGAAATTTCATGAAAGTTTAATTTATTCATAGTTTTATTGGATTGTTGCACCATAATCATCATCTCGCGAGCGACCTTTTTATGATCCTTTTCATCGCTGGAATAATCCGTCATATTGTGGCAGAAATTACACTTAACACCCAGTTCAGGTGCCACAACTGTTTTCATAAATGATACCAATTCCCGTTTTGTTTTAAATGGAAGCACTTTTACATTTTTTAATTCGGATTTCTGCCCCACCATAATCCCGGTTAAGATTATTGCGATTATCATTATTTTTTTCATTGTGTATTTCCTAAAACCATAGGTGTATTTGAGATAATATTTCCATGCCCTTTGATGGCACTCCACCCCATAACTGGGTAGATCTGATTTGGAATTTAATATCTACAAAGGGTAAAGGTACATAATTCAGTCCAAAAGTGGTACGACGAATTGCATCTTCTGTATAAATCATGCTTTCATCAAAAAAATCGATCCGGCCGGAGATATTTAATCCTTTTTTTATCATCCATGTCAATTCACTATAACTGGCAATCGATCTGCCGATTACCAGATTTTCTGCAATGGTTGCTTCTCCCATCCAGGAAAATTTTCCCTGGGATATGCCCCCATTCAAGTTTAGCATTTGCAGCCCATCAAGCGCTTTCGTTTCTCTTAAAAAAGATGCACCGATCATTTTATTCAAAGATCCACTTGAAAAATAATATTCTATTCGGCCGTAAAAAGATTTTGACTTATCATAAAAATATCCTTTTGTTGACCCGAATGAATAATGGATATCTCTCCAGTATTGACCTATTTCTAAAAGGGGCGCATTTTTGAGTGTTGGAATAAATGGCATACCTTCCCGATGATCCCCATTCACCAATTTTATATTTCCTCCCCGTGTAAAAACAGTATGGTCAGGCAATTTCATTCCAAAAGATGGTTTTCCCACACCGGCTTTTACATATCCACTTTTTTTATTGAAACGAAGTTGAAAACCACCATCCTCTTGAAGTGTGGCCAACTCTAATTTCGCAACATAATTTTTCCACTCTGTCTTAAACTGGATATTTGCCTGCATGGGAAAGAAGGCAAGACCATCCGGGGCTTTTCCCTTACTTTTGGTTACGGACTGGAACCGCACATCTCCCCCAATTTGTATATGGTTGAGTACTATTCCCGAATAACTGGAGAATTTTTGGGGTACTTTTCCTGCCAAATCATCCATGCCATAGGCAATTCCATAATCATTTCGCAACCCGCCTCCGGATGGATCAATGTGGCAAAGAATACAGGATGAACCGTTCTCAAGGGCATAACGGGGAATCGCCCATAAGGTCCCTGTGAATAATATAATTAATAGAAAATACTGATATTTATCCCTTTTGTAAATCAATTATTTTTTGCACCCTGGTCAATCCACTCTATGAGGATTTCTATTTTTGATTCATTCCATGGGTTCGCCGGTTCCGGAGGCATGCGACTACCGGTGGCGATTCCTTTTAGTTTTTTTACAATGAAACTCCCCTCACCATTATTCGGAATAACCACCGGACCATTATTACTGGTACCCTTCATTAAATTACCATAGGTACGGACAGACAACCCGCCATTATCTCCATGACAATTTATACATTCTGCCTTCAGCATGGGTTGAATGTCGTTTTTAAAACTAACTTCTTCTAAATTCACTTCCTCTTTAGGATTGGTACCAAAATCACTGCAGCCCACCAAAAAGAAGAAGAATATTAAATATTTTTTCATATCAGGTAGAAACAAAAAAGCCCCGTAAACCGGGGCTTTTTTGTCGAGGGTTTTAACGGTTATTTCCGTCCCCTTGCCATAGGTGCACGGGCCACGTTTCCGCCTTTATCAATAAAGTAAAGGAAACCTGATTCACGAGTAACACCAGCATCTGCTACTTTTTCAGCATTGCCGCCGCCTTTACCAGCGCGAGCCATCTTTGAACGCCAAACATTACCATCTTTTCCAAGGTAATACAGATAACCGGATTCTTTTGATACTCCAGTCGATTTTACAACTTCAGCCATAATATGACCTCCTTTAGTATGTTATTTGATATACTTATTTCGTTTCTCTTCGGTAAACATACATTCGCTCTTTAGTTAAATGCAAGTTTATTCTCGAGGAGCCACCGACGAGAAAAATAGAGTGATTTTTGACTTATTCTCTCACCCTCTATGAACTTAATTTTCCGCGCTGTTTTAAACCATTTATGCCCCGGTAGCTCCCGCCAAAGACGGACAGGCAGCTTCCAGCTTCGCTATCGGGTCAGTGTTGATAATTGAGAATGCCCCGGTAGCTCCCGCCAAAGACGGACAGGCAGCTTCCAGCTTCGCTATCGGGTCAGTGTTGATAATTGAGAATGCCCCGGTAGCTCCCGCCAAAGACGGACAGGCAGCTTCCAGCTTCGCTATCGGGTCAGTGTTGATAATTGAGAATGCCCCGGTAGCTCAGCTGGATAGAGCAACGGACTTCTAATCCGTAGGCCACAGGTTCGAATCCTGTCCGGGGTACTTAATAAGCTTGCATGTAGGGTTATTTAATATAAAAGACTAAATTGACCAAATAGAAAATCACTCCTTCTTCGTATATTTCCAATCCTTTCATTCACCATTGAGGATCATATGAGAAAACTTTTAGTATCTCTTCTCTTTTTTTCTGCTATCTATACTGAGGGCATCAATGCTGATCATTTCAAAAATTTAAAATTCCGTTTTATTGGTCCTGATGGAAATCGCGCCATTGCCGTGGCCGGTATCTCCATTGATCATAATACCTATTTTATTGGTGCAGCTTCAGGCGGATTATGGCGGACCAAAAACAATGGCATCTTCTGGGAACCCATTTTTGATGACCAGGATGTATCATCTGTCAGTGCCCTGGCTGTTTCCCAAAAAAATCCAAATATTGTATGGGCCGGTACAGGGGAAACTTTTCTCATTCGCCCGGCTCACGCTATCGGGGATGGTATATATAAATCCACCGATGGCGGCGATACATGGACGAATATGGGTCTGGAAAAAACAGCTCGAATTGGCCGAATTGTTATTCACCCAAAAATTCCTGAAATTGTCTATGCCGCTGCTTTAGGTCATGCACATGGGCCCCAAAAAGAACGGGGAATCTATCGAACCAGTAATGGTGGGAAATCCTGGGATCAGGTTTTATTCATCGATGAAAATACTGGCGGTATTGATATAGCGATTGATTTAAATAACCCTGACTTTCTGATTGCCGCTATGTGGGAAATCCATATCAATAGCTGGGGATTAAATAGTGGCGGCGAATCCGGCGGTGTTTTTATTTCTCGTGATGGAGGCGATTCCTGGGAACGTCAGGATAATAATGGTCTCCCGGGAGGACCGGGAAAACCGGTTGGTAAAATTGCAGTGGCTATTTCCAAAAGTAATCCGGATGTTTTGTATGCCCTATGCGAAGAGGCCCATCCTGGGTTATATCGAACAGAAAATGGCGGTAAATCCTGGATGCTCATGAGTCGAAATCATACCATGGCAGAACGGGCGCCATATTATATGCGCATTGCCGTGGCACCGGATAATCCTGACAAAGTTTATTTTCTAGATGTTCAGTACAGCATATCAGAAGATGGTGGAAAAACCATGAAGTCCGGTTATGCCGGCGGCGGAGATAACCACGATATTTGGATTGATCCCGAAGATGGAAACCGCGTCATGGTGGCCCATGATGGCTGTGCAAATATTACCAATGACGGAAAGACGTTTAAACGGGTTGTTCTCCCAATTGCCCAAATGTATCATGCCCATACAGATGACCAAATTCCATACAATGTTTATGGAAATCGTCAGGATGGTTATTCCTATCGTGGTCCCAGCAATAGCCGAAGTGGGGGAATTTCCCTTGGGCATTGGCGTGCATTTGGCGGTTGTGAATCAGGTTTCGGGATTCCCGACCCCAGTGATAATAATATAATCTGGTCCGGCTGTTATGATGGGGGCTTAGAAGTATATGATGTCCGAACAGGTCACTCCCGAAATGTCCGTGTTTGGCCCGAAGCTGCTTATGGCTGGGCACCAAAAGATTTGAAATTCAGGTGGCATTGGACGTTTCCAATTCATATTTCTGAACATAAAAAGCATGCTGTTTATGTGGGGAGCCAATTCGTTCATCGCAGTACGGACCTGGGACAAAGTTGGGAAGTCATTTCGCCAGACCTTACATTGAACTTAAAAAGTCATCAACAAAGTTCCGGCGGTATTGCCATTGATAATCTCATGACATTTGATGGTTCTGTCCTTTTTGCCATTACTGAATCCCCCTTAAAACAGGGATTAATCTGGGTCGGCTCCAATGATGGGCAAATTCATCTCACCAAAAATGGCGGACGCAAATGGGAAAACCTATCGGAAAATATAACCATGCCTCCCTGGGGAACCATTTCCAATATTGAAGCATCTCGATTTAATAAGGGAACCGCATATATTTCGGTGGATCTACACCAAATGGGAGATTTTGACCCCTATATATATAAGACTGAAGATTTTGGGCAATCATGGAAAAAGATCAGTAATGATATTCCAAAATCCTATTCCAGTTTTGTGCACGTGGTAAGAGAAGATCCAAAACAGGCTGGCATCCTTTATGCGGGGACGGACAATGGAGTGTATGTATCCGTGGATGACGGCAACCATTGGACGCGCATTAAAAATAATCTCCCTCCTGCGCCGGTCTATTGGATTACTATCCAGGAGCGTTTTGATGATATGGTCATCGGTACCTATGGCCGGGGATTCTATATCCTGGATGACATCAGCCCATTTCGAGAATTGGCGAATGAAAATAAATCAAAAGTTAATTTTATGTCCATTCAGGATGCATATCGTTTCCAATCTATTCAAAGTCGAAAAAATGATGGCGCCAGTCTCATCCGCGGACGAAATCCCGCTTATGGTGCCAATATTGATTTTTTCCTTCCGTATACAAATGCGAAAGATATAACCATTGCCATACAAGACATGAATGGAAATGAGATTAGAAAACTTACGCCACACAAAACGACTGAAGGGGTTAATCGAGTCATGTGGGACCTTCGTTATGAAAAATCGGATATGCCCAAACTGCGCGTAAATCCTTCAGGGGTGGATTGGGTCACCTATAACAAAGATGGATGGCGTCCGCTTCGCACATGGGACATTGATGTGAATAGCGGAAAGTTGGGGCCCAAAGCAGTGCCGGGGAATTACAAAGCAATCCTGAATGTGGATGGGATAAAATTCGCTCAATCTTTTACTGTGTTAAAAGACCCAAATACATCCGGAACAATAAAGGATATCAAAAAACAGTTTAGATTTTTAATGAACCTCCGATCTACCATTAATGAAAATGTTGCCTTAATTAACAAAATAGAAGACCTTCGATATTCACTTCAAAACGATTACAATACACGAGATGAAGAAAAAGCAGCGAAAGATATGGATCTTCGGTTATATGAAATTGAGCGTCATTTATTTGATGTGAAACTCACAGGAGCACGGGAAGATGCATTCCGAAATCCAACAAAAATATATGGGAGGTTATGCGCACTTGGGAGTGACTTGACTCGCTATGGAGCAGACTTTAGTCCAACCCATCAACAAATTGAAGTTTATGAAGTATTATCCAAACGGCTTAAAAAACAGGAAATCGCTTTTGAAGTTTTAATGAAAGATGATTATTGGGATTCAGAAAAAAGGGGTGTGAAATGACGAGGGAAACGAATCATTTCTAAATGGGGTAAAAAAATAAAAGAAGAATCGTCCCCACGAATCAGGACTCAAAGTTTGATTCCTCTTATGAATAAAATTGGCTTATTTATCGCCGGTACTTTTTTAGATCACGATAAAAATTTTCATGTGACCCAATCATAATCAAGTTTCGCGTTTCTGGATCAAACGTATAAGCTAATAAAAATAGTTCCGTTTTAATCTTAAATTTATGGACAAAAACATCTGAGAGATCACCATGTTTTCTTTGTCCAATCGCCGGATCAATCACAATGGCGTTTATCTCTATATCGAGTTCTTTTTTGCGATGTTTAAATAGTTTTTTAGACTGCCGTTTGAATATAGGTGTCTGAAGGACTTTAATCTTCGGATTGGCCAAAACGATATTCTTCCAATTCTCCGTTTTTTGCTTGAGAAAGACCAAGCATAATGTCCCGTATCATTGCATAGGACAGGTCAGGGTTTTCTACAGCAATTTGACCAACCTTTGCCCAATATTCCACTTGCTTAGGCACAGATCGATGTTCCACATCTGCGACTGCTCGTGCGGCAGTCACCAGATCTTTATTTAGTTTTATTGCAATTTGACTCATGATATTTTCCTTTGTAAAACACTTTATATTAATACCATTAGGTTGCTATATGCAACTATTAGTCTTCTTTTTACACTTTAGGTTGTTTTGAAGTTTTAATGAAGGATGATTATTGGGATTCAGAAAAAAGAGGTGTGAAATGATGATGGGAACGAACCATTTCTAAAGAGACGTCGCCACCCCTAACGGCGGGTAAACATATTGCGTCTTTACAATAAAATTTATTTCGGTCCTAACTTCACCGCCGTACCATAAACCAGTAGTTCTGCTGTTCCAGATAAAATCATAGGGAGCAAACTTAGTTATGTGTATATTCTTGCAATACATACACATAGGAATATCCAATGAGAACCAACATTATTATTAACGATAAATTGATGGCTGCCGCCATGAAGTTAGGTCAATTCAAAACAAAAAAAGCTGCTGTAGAAGAAGGATTAAAATTAATTGTCCTTCTTAAAAAACAGACCATCCTTAAAAACTTGCGGGGAAAATTAAAATGGGAAGGTAATCTGGATCAAATGAGAATAGACAATTGATTCTGGTTGATTCATCGGTTTGGGTGGATTACTTCAATGGTATCATTTCCCGTGAGACAGATTTATTGGATGAGAAAATATCAACAACACCTATTTTAATTGGAGACCTTATTCTGATTGAAGTGCTGCAGGGATTTAAAAAAGATAAAGATTATAAGAAAGCCAAAGGACTTTTTTCCCAATTTATCCATGTTGAATTAGGGGGATTTGAGATTGCAAACAAGAGTGCTGACAATTATCGAAAACTGCGAAAAAAAGGCGTCACCATCCGCAAAACCATTGATATGATTATTGCCTCCTATTGTATTGAGAACAATGTCACCCTCTTACATGCAGATAAAGACTTTCAACCCATGGAAAAGTTATTGGGGTTAATTACGATTTGATCATAAATCATTGCTCTCGTCCAATAATCCATCACTCCATTAATCCACTATTCCATTTCTCCACTCAACCCGTTTTCCGTCCTAACTTCACCGCCGTACCATAAACCAGTAGTTCTGCTGTTCCAGATAAAATCATAGAGGTCTGAAATCGGACGCCCACCACTGCATTGGCACCCAGTTCTTTTGCTTTGTCCTGCATCCGCATTAGAGACTGTTCCCGGGATTCGGCCAGCATACCGGTGTATTCCTTAATCTCTCCTCCAATAATGGTGCGAAGTCCGGCCATTATATCTTTCCCCACATGCCTGGCCCGGATGGTATTCCCAATGACGGTTCCTAAATTTTCGGTTATTTCATATCCCGCAACAGTTTCAGTCGTAGTAACAATCATTGGTCTATTCCCCGAAATGGTTCATCTTTAGCATCATCACGGTTCTCCTTTATAAATTTCATTGCCAGCATAGCTGCGCCTGCCAGAAGCAAGAGTGTGCCTAACCCCAGAAGAAAATCGCTAAGAATAAAACTGATAATTGCATTGATAAATTTAAGAGCCAAAATCACGGCTCCGGCGATAATGAGATACATTCCAATTTGTTTAACTTCCATAATTCCTCCCAATTGTATTATTATAATCATTGAATATACTTGAATAAAAATTGTTCCAAAAAGAGAATCCTTTCCCATGAAAAAGAGAATTAAATTCCTGCCATAATGCCTGAAACAGATTATTCAGTTCGGTCTTTCAAAGGTGGGTATGATGAAAACCTCACTTATTTGGTCACATGCATGCGTACACGAAACCAGTTTTTGGTGGATGCATCCGTGCCCCTGAAACAGATTTTACCCTTCGTAAGCAAAAAAGGATTAATCGTCCTATTTATCACGCATACTCATGGTGACCATACTGCTTATATGGATGAATATGTGGACGCATTCCCAAATTTGGTGGTCATGATTTATAAAGATTCTGAGGATAAGGTTCAATCCACTTTAAAGCGACCCGTAAAACATGGTGATATTGTCACCGTAGGACAGTTGAGTTTAGAAGTTCTTCACACACCGGGGCATTATCCAGATTCAGTTTGTTTTTTATTAGACGGTATTTTGTTTACGGGTGATACCCTTTTTGTGGGCCGAACAGGCAGAACTGTGAGCAGTGGAAGCGACACACGCCAACTTTACCAATCGGTTTATAATACCATTTTTGATCTTCCCGGTCAAACCATTATTTATCCCGGCCATGATTACGGTCCTAAAATGACCATTTCCATTGATGAGAATATTGCACTCAGTCCCTTGCTCCAGGCAGTGGATGAAGACGATTTTGTGAAGCGCATGGCAGACTATGAGGAGGAGCGCACTTTTGATCATTAACGAACGGAGGCAAAAATGAAACGAACCATCACAGGCATCATCACCGGTGTATTATTCACTACCATGATTTTTACATTCATGGGTGCCACGCAGACACAGGATGATAGCCTAAATGTAATTATGGAAGAACTGGATACATACGTAAAAGATCAGCTTGGCAAGGATAAAGCAGCCGGTCGATTCCAACTTCAGTCCTTTCAAATCGAACGGACCCATTGGCATTATATGCTGGATACGGCTACAGGAGAACTCTATCGATTGGAACCAAGCAGATCGCCGGGTAATGCAAAATGGGTATTAACGGCGGAATCCAATTTCAATGAGTGAGACAGGAAAATTACCTATGATAAAACAAACGATTAAAAAATGGGTCCTGCCTATCCTACTCCTGGCTTTTATCGGTTCATGTGACCGAGATGGTAAATGCAATAGTTGCGGTGATTTATTAGGCGGATTTATATACATGAAAGTGACGGCAAGTGATTTGGCGAAATATGAAGGACTTGCAGCCTTGGATGGCATAGATGTGGGCGCTTGTATTCGAGCCTATATTCTGGAAGAAGAATTAAATGTAAATACCGTATCGATTGTGGATGACTGCTGCTGTGAATTTTAAATTAGTCACCCGGTCTTACAGCTCAGCGGAGAATCCTGAAAAAGCCATTATTGGTCTCCATGGCTGGACGGGAGATGAACATGTATTCGAACCGGTAGCCAAAATGATGAATATTAATGATGCAAAGTGGTTTTTCCCCAGAGCACCATACAAAGCGGACTCAGGCACAGGATTTTCCTGGTTCAGCGGTACTGATGAAACGGGATGGGAGATTGAAAAAACCCGGGATGGGATACACCAATTATTAGAGGAAATTAAATTGGAGGGATTTCCCCCTGAAAATATTTTCCTGATTGGGTTTTCCCAGGGTGCCAGCCTTGCCATGGAAATTGGTTTGCGACTCCCTTATGCCATTGGAGGTATCATCCCCATTGCGGGATTTATCAAATTCATAGATGTCTTGGAGAATGAATCAACAGAAGAAAGTAAGGGTACACCCATACTCCTCCTTCATGGGAATCAGGATGAAATTATCTATGTGAAGGCGAGCGAGAAGGCTCATGATTATTTTAAGGAACGAGGAAATTCCGTACATTTTGAAAGATACGATGCCGGCCATAAAATTCCCCGGCGCACCGGTCCAATTGTCAGAAAATTTATTTCGAACCCATTTAACTTTCTCAAGGTAAACGCGTCGAATACTCTTAATTAGGATGGCTAAGAACTTAGACCGACGATCTTTCCTTAAGGTGGATGTGGGTTCACACAAAAGGATTTCCCATATTGACCCCCAATGGCCAACACCTGAAATGGCTCTGCTGCAACAAAAAGAAATGGAACATGAGCCATTTATTTTTCTTCTCGACCCTCCCAAAAATTCACCCAAAATATTAAATGTTACTTCTTCTCTGGCGCGTCTATCCGAAAGCAGTTGGAATCAGGAAAAAGCGGCCCATTTATTAAAACGGGCCCACGGCGGTGCCGCATTTTCGGATATTCAACATTATACAAATATAGGTCTGGATGCGACGGTAAGTGATTTATTAAAAATCAGAAATAAACCAGAAAAACCCGCTGATTGGGTGGAAGAACTGATTCCTGATTTCCGGAATATGACTGATTCCCAAAGACAGGAATACCAAACCCTCTATAGAGATCGAAGAATCGCATTGGTTGAATGGTGGATAAACCTCATGATGAAAGATGACATGTCTATCCGAGAGAATATGACTCTTTTTTGGCACGAACATTTTGCAACCAATGCCCAAAAGGTTTATTTCCCCCAAGCAGTCTTTGAACAAAATGATGTTATCCGCGAGTACGGGTTAGGAAATTTCAAAACACTCTTAAGAAAAATCTCATTTGGTCCCGCCATGATGATTTGGCTGGATTCCAGGCGCAGTAAGAAAAATGCCCCCAATGAAAATTTCCCCCGGGAATTAATGGAATTATTTTCTATGGGGGTGGATACTTATTCTCAAGAAGATGTTGTGGCTGCATCCCGGGCTTTCACAGGCTATTCTACTGACGGCTACTTAACCAATTATTTATTTGATGACCGTATTGGAACCGGAGAATATTGGGATGATAATCATGATTTCGACCAAAAAACTTTTTTGGGAGAAACAGGCAATTTTAATGGAGATAACATTATTGATATTATCCTTGAACAGGATGCAGTAGCTCACTTCATTTGTGAAAAAATGTATAAGTGGTTTATCTATGAGATCCCCGATGAAATTTTTGTTGATAAAATGGCAGCCATTTTCCGCGACGGAAATTATGAAATTAAACCCGTCATGGAATATTTGCTCACATCAGAACATTTCTATGATGATAATTTCCGTGGTGCCCATATCCCTAACCCTACCACCCAATCACTTGGGTTAATTCGAAAACTGAACCTTCATCATCATATATTTCCAGACCGTTGGTTGATGAGATACATTGAATATATGGGTATGGCTGTTTTGTATCCTCCTGATGTAAACGGATGGACCGGTCACCGGGCCTGGATAAATTCAATAACTTTACCCATTCGAAAATTATTGGCTGCAACCCTTGTGGATGAAAAAGTAGGTGACAATCGTATAAAATTTGAAGCAAATGTGGTAGAAATTGCCAATGGCATGTCTAATTCACAAAATGCCAGACAACTCATTAAAGATTTCGCACTCGTATTTTTTGGCCTTCCTCTTTCTGAAAAATTAGAAAATAAATTGGTAGAAACGCTGATGGATGGGGCAGCAGAATATGATTGGGATATCGATGCAGCCGGTTCGAATTCTCGCCTGAGAGAATTGGTTAAATATATGCTTCGACTGCCGGAGGCACAATTGGCATGAAGCGACGGGATTTTATCAAAACCGCTACGGCCCTTTCCATCGCCGGGACAAAAGTACCACTCTTGGCATTTAATCGGCCCAAGCATTTGCGAAAATCCACAGGAAATTGGGGATCAGATCGAATCGTCATCCTCATCAAACTCAATGGGGGGAATGATGGTTTAAATACCTTAATTCCTATTCAAGACAGCATCTATTATAATAAACGACCCAATTTAGGAATCAAGGCTTCTGATGCACTACCTATTCAATATGATACATCCTTTCACCCTTCATTGGTGAATTCTCAAAACTTATTTCAGCAGGGAATGATGTCAATTGTTCATGGCGTAGGATACAATCATAGTAATTTATCTCACTTCCGCTCTTCCGATATTTGGGTCACAGCTTCCGGCGCGGATCGTGTATGGAATACGGGTTGGCTTGGACGCATGCTTACTCATGATTATCCCGATTATCCGGCAAATATTCCGAACCATCCTATCGGCATCCAAATGGGTAGTGCCAATTTATTGGAATTCCAAACGGAAGAGACCAATATGGCCACCATGCTGGGTAATAGTGATTCCCTCTATAAAATTATTGATGAAAACTATGTAATCGGTTCAACAGACCCAGCACCGCAAACCTATGGCGGCGAGGAACTCAATTATCTCCGTGCGATTGATGAAAGTACCTATGAATTTTCTGGTGTTATCAATGAGGCTGGGGGCAAAGGGCAAAACACATTTGAATATCCTGAAACAAACCTCGGACTGCAATTGGCCGTGGCAGCAAAATTAATCTCCGGCGGGTTGACCACACCGGTCTATCGTTTGAATTTCGGTGGATTTGATACCCACGCCAATCAATGGAATGATCATATTGATTTACTCCAGGAATTAGATCAGGCAGTATTCGCATTTTTGAAAGATATGGGCAGTCAGGGATTACTGGATAAGGTGCTGGTGGTCACCACATCAGAATTTGGACGACGGGTTAAGGAAAATGGATCTGTAGGTACGGATCACGGTACGGCGGGTCCTACTTTCTTATACGGTTCATCCCTTAGAGGAGATATTATTGGTACACAGCCGAACTTATCCGACTTAAATCGGGCTGGGAATATTTCGATTCAGCATGATTATAGACAAATTTACAGTACAATCATGCAGGACTGGTTTGGATTAGCCAGGGATACAGTGACCCAAATTTTAGAAGAATCCTACGATGCTGTCCCCGTAATCAACGAACCACTTTCCACAGATCATCCATCGGCAATTCCGTCTGCATTTAAACTCCACCCTGCTTTTCCAAATCCATTTAATCCTGCTTCAGAAATTAGGATTGAATTACCGAAAGCTAGTCAAGTTAAAATAACCATTTACAATATTGCTGGGCGAATTGTGATGGAAAAAGATTTAGGATATAAACCCAGTGGATATCACCGTTTTACATTGACGCCAAAAGGATGGGCTTCCGGAACTTATATCATCCAGGTTGAAGCACTCCAATCCAACCTGACCCAACGGGTGACCTATATAAAATAAAAATTATCGGATTCGATTAATAGAAGGCTTTGCAATAACTTATCTCTGTAATCTTCTACCTTAACGCCGGGATCACACCCATGTTTGCCCAGGCGAAGGCAAATTTATCTGTCGCCAGTTCAATTCGCTGGTCCGTGGATACGCTGCCATGACCCGCTTTTGTTTGTATTCGAATCATCACGGGATTATTTCCTGAATGTGCTTTTTGAAGCCCTGCTATAAATTTAAATGAATGGGCCGGGACCACTCGGTCATCATGATCAGCCGTAGTCACCAATGTTGCCGGGTAGGCTGTCCCTTCATTAAAAGCATGGACCGGAGAATATTGGCGTAAATATTCGAACATTTCCGGAGATTCATCTGCAGTGCCGTAGTCAGCTGACCATCCTGCACCCGCCGTAAATTGATGATAGCGCAGCATATCCATTACACCTACAGCCGGGAGTGCCACCTTCGCCAAATTGGGTCGTTGTGTCATGGTGGCCCCAACAAGTAATCCCCCGTTGGATCCGCCAGAAATAGCCAAAAAATTGTTAGACGTATATTGATTTTCAATCAAGTATTCTCCAGCAGCGATAAAATCATCAAATACATTCTGCTTATTCATTTTAGTTCCAGCTTCATGCCAGGCTTCACCGTACTCTCCGCCACCTCGTAAATTTGGCTGGGCATAGATTCCCCCATTTTCGAGCCAAACAATATTGGTGGAACTGAATCTTGGTGTCAAACTAATATTAAATCCGCCATATCCATAAAGGATGGTGGGGTTATTCCCGTCTTTTTTTATTCCTTTTTTATAGATGATAAACATAGGAATTGATGTGCCGTCTTTACTCGGGTAAAACACTTGTTCAGTTATATATTCATCGGGACTAAAATCCACTTCCGGTTGTCGATATAGCATTGACTGTCCGCTGGCAATGTCATATTTAAAAATGGTGGTGGGATAGGTGAATGAACTGAAGGAATAATATAATTCTTTCTCTTGTTTTTTTGCACCAAATCCCGATGCGGAGCCAATGGCAGGCAGTTTAATTTCCCAATCCAGTTCACCATTCATCTTAAATTGTTTTACAGCGGACTTGGCATCTACCAGATACGTGGCAAAAAACTTTCCACCACCGGAGCCCACCCGAAGCACTTGTGTCGTTTCAGGGATAATATCTTTCCAGGCGGACTGGTTTGGATTTTCTAAATTCACAGAGACCAATCTATAATTGGGGGCATCAATATTGGTGCGTAGATAAAAGGTGGATCCATTATTATCTACCACGCCGCAGTCTGCAAAATAATCATCCTGTAATTGAATCAAGGGGCTGTCAGACTGCCTTAAGTCACGTACATAAACATGATTTCCGCTGGTATTTTGGGATGCATAAATCACCAAGTAATTCTGATCTTCAGTTACAAAACCGGAAATATATCTATTGGGTTCTTTTTCGCCACCATAAATGAGTATATCCTGAGATTGAGCCGATCCCAACGAATGGTAGTATAATTTATGATGCTGAGTCTTGGCGGACAGTGCACTCCCATCTTTTGGATTATCATAACTACTGTAATAAAATCCATCATTACCCCGCCAGGAGACACCGCTGAATTTCACATCGATCAGGGTATCCTCTATAATTGCTTTTGTTTTTGCATTGATGACAATAATTTTTCGCCAATCCGATCCACCTTCCGTAATCATATATGTGGCCAGAGATCCGTCTTGCGTAAATGACATGCCTCGAAGCGCCACGGTGCCATCATCCGAAAATGTGTTAGGATCCAAAAAAACCTCCGGTTTATCATCGGAATCAATTTGGGATCGATAAACCACAGAATGATTTTGCAGCCCTGTATTCCGATAAAAATATTCAAACGCCCCTTCTTTGAAAGGAGCAGAAATCCGTTCGTAATTAACCAGGGATTCAATCCGCCGTTTGAGTTTTTTTCGAAACCGTATTTTATTTAGATATCGAAAGGTTACTTTGTTCTGTGCTTCAACCCATTCACCCGTTTCATGGGACATATCATCCTCCAGCCAGCGGTATGGATCTGCCACTTCCTGCCCGTGGTACACATCCACATGGTCAATCTTTATAGTTTCGGGATAGGTGAATTTGGAGCCGGGATTCTCGCATCCTATCAATAATAGAATGAATAGATTTGCAGTAAAACGCTTCATGGTTTCCTCCTGTTTGAAATGGACGATTTTGAATATAAACTACAATTATGAAAATTTTCGAAGGAAATTAAGCCTTTAAGGGTAAGGATCAACATCGAACTCAATTATTTTCTGGCTTCATACCCAAATACGGATAATTATTTCCGCTTAAATTTTTCTCCCTCGCTAGAGAATTCATGAATCCAACTCATAATGGAATCTTCAATACTAAAGTGCATAGTCAAATCCTGCTTTTTTCGGCCACAGTCATTCATCATGGTCAGTCGATTTCCGTTAATTTCCCAGGTTCCGGTACAATCATACGTGGACATAAAGTTTCCTTGAGAATTGGTATGGGATCCATCTTCATTAAAGGTGATATTCCAAAAAAATCCTTGGGAAAGTGCCTGCCATCCATCCGTATTCGCAGTCTTTTTTTCAAACTGCTCCCAACTGCCAATCAGGGAGGGGTCTTCCACTATTTCATCCTCACAGGATGTAAAAAAACCCAAAAGCAAAATTAGTGGGAAATATTTCATATCCGACTTTAAGGAGAAACGGCCTGCATCACAATACCGCAGAACCATGCACCATATGTTCCAACTGCGTAGCCAAGTACAGCCAATAAAACACCTACCGGTGCTAAAGAGGGATGAAAAGCGGATGCCACAATCGGCGCCGAAGCGGCACCACCCACATTGGCCTGACTCCCCACTGCCATAAAGAAAAAGGGTGCTTTTATTAGTTTTGCCACTCCAATTAAAAGAATTGCATGGAATGCCATCCAAATTAATCCCACCACAAAAAGTCCAGGATTTTCAAATATGGCCATGAGGTCCATTTTCATCCCAATGGTTGCAACCAACACAAAAAGAAATAGACTGCCGTATCGAGAAGCACCGATCCCCTCCAATTCTCTGGCCCGGGTAAAGGATAAGCCCAATGCAATGGTGGTGGATAAAACGATGAGCCAAAAGAATCCTGAAGTCAGGCTGAACTTTTCCAATCCCGGTGCATTTGCTGCAATCCACGGCGCAATTAAATCGGAACCGTAATGAGCGAGAGCGGTTACCCCAAATCCAACACTCATCAGCTTGATTGTATCGGTCAAATCAGGAATTCGCATAATTTGAGATCGATAAGCTTCAATTTTTTGTTTTAATTCAGAAATAGCAGACGTATCCGATTGAAGCTTTTCATCAATTCGTTTATGAATTCCTGCTCCATAGAGTAAAAAAGCCATCCAAATATTGGCTACAACCACATCCACAGCAATCATGGCAGAAAATAATCCATCGCCCACATTGAATATTTCTTTCATAGCCGCCTGGTTTGCACTGCCCCCGATCCAACTGCCGGCCACGGTGGTGAGACCACGCCATACAGCTTCGGGGCCAACACCACCTACAATGTCCGGTGCAAAAACAGATACAACTAAAATAGCTAGTGGTCCCCCAACGATAATCCCAGCGGTACCGGTGAAAAACATGATTAAGGCTTTGGGACCCAGTTTCATAATACTTGGGAGATCAATACTGATTGTGAGTAGGACTAAACTGGTGGGCAATAAATATCGGGATGCAACAAAATAGAGTTTGGATGACTCACCGGAGATAATTCCCAATGAATTAAAAATAGATGGAATAAAATAACAGAGCAGCAATGTGGGGATATATTTGTAGAATTTTTTCCAGAATGGATGGGCGCACCTGGCAGTTAAAAATACAAATGCCAAGATGCCCAAAAGAATTCCCAGGACAACTGCATCATTGGTAAACAGGGGTTTATCCATTCAATAAATTAGGATATAACTTTGCAATAATGATCTTTTTTCTCTATGACTAATTCAAAAAATATTAAAATCGAAGTCGGAATCATTTTATGGAGAAGTTTTTCCTCCGTTATATCCCGTAACCACCCGCATAATGTGAGAAGCCTCAATCATATCCTTTGCGTTGTATTCAATGGTATGTGAGCTGGTGCGTTTGAACATATCCAGATAGGCCAAAACCTGAGATGGCTGGTAATGTTTAAAGCGAATAGAAACAGTGATGGGTCCCGGAATTTTATAGGGTATATACTTTTTGATATTTTTCACAGCATAAGCCGTTTTTTTTGCAATGAGATCATAGGCGGCTTCCGGATGGAGTGTTTTAGCAGAATGGAAACTTATACTCTCTTTTACGATGGCACCCTCCGCATTTCCAATGAGGTCTTTCACTTCTTTCACCGCTGCGTCATCACCGGCTACCAAAATGACCGGTACACCAAAATGTCCCGCAATAGCCGCATTCCATGATCCTTCTGTCATCACTTGTCCATTGACTTTCACTGAGGTTAATTTTGCGCTGGAAAAAGTATGGGCCCGAACTCCTTCCAGATTATCCGTACTGGCATGGTACCCGGTAAAGATTACACCGTCAAAACTGCTGTCAATTCCTTCCATCATTCCAAGTGGCCGAGGCCAGGAGCGAATCACCTGCACATCTTTCGGTAATTTTTCTATAAGTAAATTCTGTCCATTCCCATGGGAATCCGCAACCAGAATTTCTGTGGCACCAGCTGATTTTGCCGCGCGGATGGCTGCATTTACTTCTGCAGTCATGAATTCCCGAAAGCGGTTATACTCAAAACCCGATGGGCCTAATTGCTCCCCGGTCACTGCACCGACTACACCTTCCAAATCAGCGGAAATATATATCTTCTTCCCTTTTCCCCAAAGAGTAGAAACAATTATTGTGAGTAATAATACTTTTAAAATTCGATTCATGGGTTAACCTCCTGCTTTTATCAGGACTAAAATAATCAAACTATGGGAATTTGGTTACCAAAATATCTAGTCCCTCGAAGTAATCCGTAATAATCGGAAACAATTGAATTGTAATGTAAACGTGACCATTCAGAAATTAATGTTTCGTAATATGTTAAAAATGGCATGAAAATGATTCACAAAGCGTATCATTTCAATCCTAATGCACTCGAGCAGGACGTGTCGTCCTGCGAAATTCACAATGAAAACTAAATCATTCAATCCTTTATAAATGGATTGCTACAATGAACAAAGTGAATTGTTGCACACAAATTATATGAGGGAAAGATTCCATTCCACTGTGAGATATTCTCTAATCCGTTACGAATTTCTCGTGTTAAACACTCATCATTTCAATCCTAACACACTCAAACAGGACGTGTCGTCCTGTGCAATACACAATGAAAACTAAATGATTCAAAACTCACAATGCCAGCTCTAAAATCATGTGTTAATATGAAATAGAAAAACAACAGAGTAGAAATGATTCACATGGTTCATCATTTCAATCCAAAAAGGGAGGACAATTAAATTTCCCCATGGTTACTAATTTTTTGGCTAAATTAAAATATGGAAAACATTAGCAGATTTATTCTTAGCAATGGACTCTTTATCATCGGAATATTTTTACTCTTATGGGCGGTGAAACGGATCATAGAACGTCGAACTCATTGATTTAAAATGCTTTAAAAAAAGATTTGAACCCAAATATAGATCGGTGTAGCTTTGGGGCAGATATTTCAGTTCCTCTTGCGAGAAATTAACCGGAACTGGGAACATATAATATGAACGAAACACAAAAAGGAGAGGCTATGAACTCAAAACTCTTTAAAACTTCCTCACTTCTGCTGGCGGGAATGATTGTATTTTCTGCTTGTGGTGAAGATGAAGTTATCATTTACGGCGACGTGGTTGGCACATGGAATTTATCTGCTCTCACAGGTACCTATGAACGAAAGGTTGTATCTGGGAGTGGGATTGAACATTCTGCTGATGCATACCTATTAGTTGCATCATGGGATGATGCGGCTGGATTTGCAGCAGCAACGGGTGGAGATGCTGCAGTTGTTACTGGGGCTACCAATCAAACCTTGGCTGGATGGGTCGCAGGCGATAATGCGCCGGGCTTCCCAAGAACCAATGTTTTAGACGCAGCATCACTTGCAGCATTGGGCATTGTAATGAAAGGTGTATTTGATGATGCACCCAGCAAGGATAAACCCGGTACTTATAAAATTACCGGTACATATCCATCTATCCGGCTCAATACAGAAACCTGTACCCCATATCTAACTGTTCCTCAAATTAATGATCAGGGCGACTATACGTTGAATTTCGATACAGGTGTGATTACACTTGCGCCTGCAACAGATCTGGACCAGGTACTTCCCCCATTCCCCGATGGTAAATTTACCGTTGATGGCGATGCGGGTTCCATGACAATTGATTTCTTGGATCGTGATTCTCACAGCTCACGCTACTCAGAAGTGATGGCTGCCTGGAGTGAAGCTGATGATCGGGTCATTTCCGGGATTTCTCAATTGCCAGTAAATACTGCAGGCGGTTTTTTCACAACACCAGATGATCCCGGTGCAGGCGAAGATCTGTCATCTTCTGCTTATATCGCTTCCTCAGCATTGGCTGCCTGGGGCGGTTACCTGACCTGGTACGCATTCAATATTAACGCTGAAACAGCTGTAAAGGTTGGAGATGTTAAAAATCCCCTGACTGATTTAGATGGAGATGGAACCATCACACCAGTGGATATGATAGTTTACATGCATGCAGATAACCTGGCTGGCGGCGGAACTGTATCAACATTTGGTATTCCTTATGCCATGCTGGTTGACAGTTCAGACCCCACAGCACCTGCTCCAGTGAATGATAGTGCAACAGACTTTGCATTAGCAGGATTAGCCACTGCATCCGGTGGGAAAATGAAATACACAATCTTAAACGGATTATGTATCCCTGTTGATGAAACGATTGATTTCAAATCAGGGTGGACATCTGCTGATTAAAAAACGAACTTTCTGATACCTCGCAAGTGTATCGTTCATACAGGTGGGGGTGGTTTTCGGACTACCCCCATTTTTTTAGGAATTAACATGATGAGAGAAAAATGAAAAAAATAATCCTCCTTCTCATTTTCGGATTAACATTTATCTTCTCTCAACAAACCAGTTTGACTGGAAAAATTACGGATAAATCTTCCAGAGAAGCTCTCATTGGCGCCAATGTAATCATCAAGGGTTCTGGACTAAATACAGGTGCTGCGACCGATTTTGAGGGAAATTATATGATTCAAAATATTCCCGAAGGATCTTATAAAATTAAAATTACCTACATTGGATATAGTGATTATAATGGTAATATTGAAATTACAGGGGATGAATCCACCCAATCATTTGATGCGCAACTTTCTATATCTGCGATTCAATTGCAAGAATACGTGGTGACAGCCAGTCGCGGCAGACGTGAAAAAATTACAGATGCGCCAGCGGCTATTTCCATTATATCAGAATTAAAAATCCGGAATGCAAGTAACCCAAATTTGGGTGATTATTTTAAAAATATCAAAGGTGTAGATTTTACAGCTTCCGGGTTGGACAGTTACAATCTCAGCGCCCGTGGATTCAATTCCAGTTTTAGCAGTCGTTTACTCACCCTAACCGATGGACGGATGGCAAACGTACCTTCTCTTCGCCTCATTGCTTATAATGTCATTCCACTCACATCAGACGATGTAAAACAAATTGAAGTGGTCCTTGGGCCTTCATCCGCTCTTTACGGGCCCAATGCCCATGCAGGCGTTGTCAATATTATTTCAAAACGACCCCAAGAATCGTTGGGTACAGTTATAGGACTTACCGGCGGCTCAAGAAATTTTGCAAAAGCGCAAGTTCGCCATGCGGGACAAACCGGTAATTTTGGCTATAAATTGTCATTAGTTAATTTTACGGCCCATGATTGGGAGTATATCGAAAATGACGAAAGAAAAGCCCATTATTATCAATGGGAAAATGATGATTTTGGAGATGGGGATATTTTGGATGATTATTTTGATGACGGGCAGGCTTGGTGGAATGGATGGGATGTTGAAGTAGATCGAGATGGAGATGGAATAGTTGATACAACCTATTTAGGAACGGATAATATTATTCGGGACCGAAACAATGATGGCATTGATGATATGCCCAATTTTGATATCAAGAACACACGATTTGATATTCGGACTGATTATGATTTTTCTCCAGAACATTTTATTAGTCTGAATTATGGTTTTGCCAAAGCAACCAATATTAATATAACCGGGATTGGTCGATATTTGGCTGATGACTGGATTTATCAGTTTTACCAGGGACGATGGATATATAAGAATTGGTTTGCCCAGGCCTATTTAAATACAAGTAATTCCGGCATCACTCGAAATATGAGAACCGGAGGAATCGTCAAAGATCATTCTAAATTTTTACATATCCAGTTCCAGCATAATCTTGATTTTAGTTTTCTCGATACAAAATTAATCTGGGGTGGAGATTATCAACGAACCATGCCCAAAACATTCGGGACCATCCTTCCGGATGGATCAGGTGGTAATAATCCAATTAGTTTCGACGAGGATGGGAAGGACAACGATGGTGATGGAGAAATTGACGAATGGGATGAACTCATTATCACCAATGAATATGGATTATATGGGCAGGCTCAATCCAAACTTTCCGACCATTTTCAACTGATTCTATCTGGAAGATTCGACCTTCATAGTGGGCAATTAGACGAAGATGGAATTCCTTTTATCTTAGATCCTCGATCAGGTGAAACAGCAAATTTCTCTCCACAATTTTCCCCCAAAGTCGGGTTGTTATGGAAGCCAAAAGAGAATCAAACATTTCGGTTAACCGCCGCTCGGGCATTTAATACACCATCTTCCCAAGGGTTGTATTTAGATATATTGGCTGCACAATACTCAATCTTTCCGGTTAAAGCACGTGGAAACAGAACGGGGTATAGTTATACGCGTAATAGCAACGGCGATCTTATGATGTATGACGTTCGGGATGGCTCACGATCTGAATTCCGTTGGGCCGATATACCTAATAATGCTGTATTATATATTCCAGCAGTTTTGGGTCGTCCTGCCCAATTCGTAGATGGAGATGATTATAAATACTTAGATCCGATTAAATCGGAGGAAGTTTGGACTTATGAATTTGGTTATGCGGGTTTTGTGGGTCAAAAAACACGTGCAACTTTCGACCTCTATTATAGCACATACAGTGACTTTGTAAGTGATTTAACTTGGGTTACTCCGGTCGTTTTAGACACATCCAGTGGTTTCTACAGCGTTGACAACCCTGATCCGGATATTCTTGGATTCATCCCGACAGCGAATCATAGCGGGATAAAAGATGGGGGAGATGGCGTTCCCGGAGCATACTATATTGAATATGGATCATCTAATTGGGGCCTCATTCCGTCTGGATGGTGGTCAAAACCTCGGGAAGCACGCCCTGGAACTGAACTTGTAATTTCTGATGGGGATACATTGGGTGCGTGGTGGTCTGATGATAGTGTTGATTTTGATAACCCCGTTAATTTAATGTTAACCAATATTAATTATGGTGCTGTGAGTTTGTGGGGACTCGATGCAAGCCTGTATACTTTTATTACGCCTCAAATTACGGCAGATATCAATTTTTCTTTTTTAGGAAAAACCCGATTTTGGAATTTCTTAACTCGATCCTATGACCCCATCAATGCACCGAAGTTTAAAGTGAACGCAAAAGTTGCATATAATTCAGATAAAGGATTCCATGGAAATGTTGGATTTCGATACATTCCGGAATTTGATTGGTCAGCCGGTGTACATTATGGTACAATTGATGAATACCTTGTTATTGATACAATGATTGGGTACCGCTTTGGTAAAAGATATGATCTTCTTTTGAATATCAATAACTTGAATGGGGACGTTCATCGGGAAATTATCGGTGGACCCAAATTGGGCCGCCACATTACACTAAAACTCAACGCCCGTTTCTAAACACCCACGTTTCATTCATTTTAAGAAAAAACCCCCGCATTACTGCGGGGGTTTTTTCTTCCTTAAAACAGAAGCAGGACCGCAGGAATCCTGGGAGCGGGGGAACAACCAGTCTTCTTATGTAACGGTCCTGCCTAAAAGTATGCAAAAAGTTATCCCTGCATTTCTCTTTGATCAAGTATTTTTTTAATTAAATGTAAACTAAATTTTAGGCATGATAGAGTCTCTAATTCGCATTGATAAAGCAATTTTTCGGTTTTTCAACACCACCATTTCCAATCCTCTTTTAGATTGGATCATGCCCATTATCACAAATCAGAACATCTGGGCAGGACCTATCATCCTTATCATTCTTTACCTTTTGGTTAAAGGCGGCCGCCGCGGTCGGATTACGGCCGCTATAATCATCATTTCAGTTGGTTTGGCTGATGCAGCATCTGCACAGGTTCTTAAACCTTTTTTTGGCCGACTCAGGCCCAGTCATGAATTAACGGAGGGTATTCGAATTCTCATGGGGAAAGGAGGCCCATATGGATTTGTTTCTTCCCACGCAGCCAATGTTTTTGCCGCAGCAGTGGTATTTGGATATTTTTATCCCCGACATAAAATAAAGTATTTTTTCGCTGCAGCTTTGGTTGCTTTCAGCCGAGTTTATGTGGGTGTTCATTATCCAGCTGATATCATATTTGGCGGACTGCTTGGATACGGTTTAGCCTGGGCTGTGCTTAGCTTTTGGGTTATAATTAAAATGAGGGAATTAAAACGAGGAGCCGACTGGGTCGTTTATTAATTGGGCAGTGATCCTTCCGGCGGTGCAGCAGGATAATCCCCAAACCCTTCTTGAGCAGGTGTGGTTATTTCACCATGTTTATGTTCATACTTCTTTATATTATCACCCAATGCCGCTAAAAATGCTTTGGCATGTTGTGGGGCCATAATAATCCTGGAATGAACGCGGGCTTTGGTAACACCGGGTAAAATTTTCGTGAAATCCATAACAAATTCTGCCGGGGAATGGGTCACAACTACAAAATTCGCGTATTCACCTTCACTCACTTCCTGAGTGAGTTCAATATTTATTTGCTGGACGTTTTTATTTTCTTTCATGATAATTAATTATTGTTAGCGTTTTTAAAATCTCTTTGATTAAAATCTTCCCATTCTTCTTCAATCCCTTCAAAATCCTCATACCCTTTGATTTCTTCTGCTTCCGCTTTTTGTTTATACATTTCCATTTCACCCTCATATAAACTGAAAATATCTTTTTTCTTTTCGAATTCTGCAGGATCCACATCTTCCTCATCATCTGGTTCAAGGCGTTCTACATCTTCACTATACACCTTTTCGTCAAAGAAATCCAGATCTTCTACCAAACCATTGGCCATTAGAAATTCCAGGAAATCTAAAAATTTTCTATCCTTGAGATCCGTCTTGCAGTTTCTGCATGTAAGCGATTCTTTTAAATCCACTTCTTCTAAAGTGGCTTCACATACAGGACAAATAATACCTTCTAACATTAATTTTTTCCTCTAAAATGGGACACGAATATAGCAGAAGACATTTCACTCGTCAACATTTATTCACCGATCATTTTGAATTTTTTTAAACATTGAAATTTCAATTTTTGTGAGGTTTTGCCCCCGCCTTTCTTTTACTTGATAAGCCGTTTCAAGGAATTTATCAAGCAACACAGTCCGATGCTTCCCATTTACATACCAAGTAAAAGGTCGAATGGTCTTCGGTGGAAACCCATCGGTAGCAATCATGGCCCCAGGGCCAAGGACCGTTCCTGTATTCAAAGTTGTTCCAATGGCCGTTTTCACATGGTCACCCAAAAAACATCCAATATGTTCACTCCCCGTTTTTACGTTTTTGCCGTTGATTTGAACACTGACCAGCGAATAATTGTTTTTCAAATTGCTGTTGATTGTCCCTGCACCAAGGTTTACCCATTCGCCTAAAAAAGCATCTCCTAAATGACCATCATGCACTTTATTGGTAAATCCCTGAATAATGACCGTATCCACCTCTCCGCCAATTTTACACATGGGGCCAATGGCAGAATTTTTTATCTGTGTAAATGGTTTTATCATAGATTCTGGGCCAATATATAGGGGACCTTCTAAATAGGATTGCCCGTGGATTAAAACACCATCATCAATAATGACAGGACCCTTTTCTGCATTAATTAAGGATCTAGGCTGAATAGTTGCTTCTCCCACAAAAATATTGCCTGGGTTCATAAAAGACACTTCAGGGAAATTTTTTGGATCTACACGATTCGCCTTTTGATTGAATTCAGCCAAAACTGTTTTGGGAAGCTGATCCAAAATATTCCATAAATATTGACAGTAAACGGATTTCACATCTACTTTATTTTGATTGGGTGGATCACAATGAGTTGGACCTCCCTTTTCCATCCAATCCGTTCCGTTTGACTTAGATAAATAGGCCCCCACAAGAATATCTCCTGAATAGAATGAGCATTCTTGATTTGCCAATTGTTTTAAGTCCCCTTCTTCCCAAATGACATTCCCCAATAACCATAAACCGTCTTCAACAGATTCGGGGTTAATGGAAATATCGCAATGCCTTTCCTTCGTCACTTCTGCAAGTTCATCACGGACAATGAGAGATATGGATGCATCCGGGAACATAAATTGGATTCGTTCCAGAAATGTTTCGGCCCCGATCCGAATATCGCAAGTGGCTCTTGTATTTGAAATAGGATCAAAATCTATGGCCGATTGATTTTCATAAATATATATATTCATCTTATTCCCAATATTTGAAATATTTCCTTAAACCCGCTTTCCATCAATTCAGTGCCATGACGGCGGATCATTACATTAAAATAATCATCTCCTTCTTCACTGAAAAACCCCACTTTTAATGGTGCATGCACCGTGGAACAAATTGTTGCTGAAACAGGTGCAAATGCCTGGTTTAAATCTAAAACTGCATCCACCTGGATTCTCTGGCATGCCCAATTCAATTCTTTTCCCGGAAGACCCCACCGGTTTAAATCTGCTTCAGTATACAAAATAAAATCATGAAATCCTTCCATATTAATTAAGTTCCCTACATTTGCCGGTCCGAGAATTCTAATTTGGTTGGCTCCCCTAGGTCCCAGGGCATTCCTCATGGCAAATACAAATCGTTTCGCCAATTCTGATTCCGTCGTGTGTTCAGGAAGAATAATCAAAAACCGAAATGCACTTCTCCCATTCATGGACAGGGACATGGCCTTTGATTTCGATCTTTTATTTGTGCGGAGGTTTTTCCACCACAACGCTGCTTTTGTTTTCTTTGAAACTTCCAATGTTCGCTTATATTGATTTCTTCTGCATTCTAATGGATGAGAAAATAGTATTAACTTTGCCAACTCTTGAAAGGATAAAATTACGTGAGTGTCGGAAAAAAAATGTTATGGGGAGGCCTTGGCTGGGCTTTAGCAGGCCCAATTGGTGCCATTATTGGTTATTCACTGGCAGGAATGTCAGGACAAACCGGTGGAGTATACGGAGGTGCGTATCAATCTCGGGATTACCCGAAGACGCAGCCGGGAGACTTTATTGTTTCTCTATTAGTATTATTCAGTGCCGTCATGAAAGCGGACAAACAATTACTGAAGTCAGAACTGGATTATGTAAAATTATTTCTAAATAAACAATTTAACGCCAACCAGGTTCGGGATTTTATGACCTTGTTAAAGGATATTCTAAAGCAGGATTATCCTCTCCGGGATGTGTGCAGACAAATTGTTCGATCCATGGATCATTCCAGTCGATTGGAATTGATTCATGTTTTATTTGGATTATCTAAGGCAGATGGGCACGTTCATCCTGACGAAGTAAAAGTTATTCATACGATTGGTGGATATTTAAATATTAATCCCAATGATTTTGATTCCATTAAAGCAATGTTTTTCCGGGACACCCTTTCTGATTATACCATTTTAGAAATAGACATTTCCGCCTCGGACAGTGAATTAAAGAAAGCTTATCGCAAAATGGCCAGTAAATATCATCCCGATAAAGTGGCACATTTGGGAGAAGAATTGAAAGATTTAGCGGAAGAAAAATTCAAAGCAGTCAGTGATGCCTATCGAAATATTAAAAAAGAAAGGGGAAATTGAATCCATTTTGACTGAAAAAGCTGGCAAGTTCCCATTTACCCGCGGTATCTATCCAACCATGTATAAGGATAGGCTCTGGACCATGCGCCAATATGCAGGTTTTACTTCTGCAGAAGAATCCAACCAGCGATATCGTTATTTATTAGATCAGGGTGTTTCCGGATTGTCGGTCGCCTTTGACCTCCCCACCCAAATCGGTTATGATTCTGATGATGCCATGGCCCATGGCGAGGTGGGTAAAGTCGGTGTTCCCATTTCATCCATTAAGGATATGGACCGTTTATTTGATGACATCCCTTTAGAAAAGGTATCCACATCCATGACGATAAACGCCACAGCTGCTACCATGCTGGCATTATATATCGTTTCTGCAGATAAAAAGGGGATTTCTGCTCATCATTTAAAAGGCACGATACAAAACGATATTTTAAAAGAATACATTGCTCGCGGTACATACATTTATCCACCGAAACCATCCATGCGATTGGTCACAGATGTATTTGCTTTTTGCGCGGATCATGTCCCCCAGTGGAATACCATTTCAATTTCGGGATACCACATTCGTGAAGCCGGTTCCACAGCAGCACAGGAATTGGCTTTCACCATCGCCAATGGAATTGCCTATGTTCAGGCCGCCATCGATAAAGGATTAAAAGTAGATGAATTCGGAAAACGGCTTTCATTCTTTTTTAATGCGCATAATGATTTTTTAACAGAAATTGCAAAGTTTCGAGCTGCACGCCGAGTATGGGCAAAAATAATGAAAGATCGATTTGGCGCAACAAATGAAAAAGCCATGCTCTGTCGTTTCCACGTCCAGACTGGTGGGTCAACCCTCACAGCACAACAAGTTGACAACAATATTGTGCGAACGACCATTCAGGCATTGTCTGCCGTGTTGGGGGGTACGCAATCTCTCCATACGAATGCGTTTGATGAAGCATTGGCTCTCCCTACGGACCAATCGGTAAAGTTAGCACTTCGAACCCAACAAGTCATCGCCCATGAATCTGGTGTGGCTCAATTCGTTGATCCTTTCGGGGGAAGTGAAGTGATGGAAAAGATGACCGACTCTCTTGAAGCAGAAGCCACGTCAATAATAGAAGAAATTGACGGAATGGGCGGTGCCGTAAAAGCCATTGAAAATGAATGGATTCAAAATGAGATAGCTAAAAGTGCTTATGAATACCAACAATCCATCGATAGTGAAGCTCAAAAAATTGTGGGCGTAAATACCCAAATTGATCCAGAAGATCCGGAACCGAGTCTGCAGGATATAGATGAAACGGCCATTCAGCACCAGATAGAAAGTGTTAAATCATTAAAAGCTGATCGAGACAATGAGAGTGTAAAAATAAAATTAGATACACTACTTAAAACAGCCAAATCCACTGATAATTTAATGCCGGCCATCATTGCCTGTGTCCGGGTTGAGTGTACTTTGGGTGAGGTCGCTCACACACTGCGTTCTGTTTTTGGGGAATTTTAATTCTTAGAATAGATATTATTTCCCGTAGTATTATCTGTAAATAGGATTACAATACTTTAACCTAAAGCTCCGCTTTTTTTTAATCCCAAAGGGATGAAACTGTTATGATGTACAATCCCCTAAAAATTATCAACCCCGGAGGGGTGAAATAATTAATAAATTGGAACATGCAATTAATTCCCTTGTTTATGTAATTTGAACGATAGAAAAAAACTTTTTCACCTCGCTTTAAGGACCACTTTATGAAAAAACTAACCATATTCACTCTGGCATTTTTTATTGTTTCCTGTGGGAAACAAACTGCGCCGCCATTGGAACTTCAAGATACAGAAAATGCCCAAGCATCCAATGAGATCAACCGGGCCAATCTACCCAAACCACAAGAAGCCACTTTTGCAGCTTCAGAACCAGAAGCTAAATTGATACCGGTTGCAATTGCTGAACCAGAGGAGACCATAGAAAATAACAATACCGCTGAACAACCAGAGCATGGCCCTGCCCTTGATGTGGATGAGGATAAAAAAATTGTTTCAGAAAAACCAGAAAATAAATTTAAGGTTGAACCAGAGATTTTATTTGCTGACTTTGCATGGGAGAAATATATGGTGGAACCCGGCGACTATTTAATAAAAATCGCAAATAAAGAATATGGTGATTTTCGCCTCTGGCGCCAAATTTATGCCTGGAATAAAGACGAAATTGGAGATAATCCAAATATCATTTATCCCTATCATTTTCTGAATCTTCAGAAAGAACGCCTATCTGCCAAAACTGCTGAACCAACCTTTTTTGAATATACAGTTCAATCGGGTGATAACCTCTGGAATATAGCCGGAAAACAATATGGTGATGCAAAATCATGGATTATTCTCCTTTGGGATAATGAAGCAGCGATTAAATCCATGGCAGGTGTACTGAGCCCTGGCATGACATTGAAACTTCGGGAGAAACTGGACCCAAACGCATAAACCAATATGCTGTTTACCAGCCTGGTCCAGGCAAACCTCAAAACCGGGTTTATCGGTCAGGAGATAGAATATTATACTCGGCTGGATTCTACCAATAAGGAAGCTTGGGAGATTATAAAGGATGGCGCCAAACCGGGCACAATTGTCATTACAGATAATCAATTTAGGGGCAAAGGCCGGAGAAATCGTCAATGGATGGCCTCTCCGGATAAAAGCCTCACTTTTTCTGTAATTCTCTTCCCCAATATAAAAGCCAATATTTCTGGCTGGCTCCCTATTCTTTCTGGTTTAGCCGTCCAAAAAGCATTGCGACAATTTGATTTATCCATTCAATTGAAATGGCCAAACGATCTACTTCTCAATGGGAAAAAAGTTGGAGGTATCCTCTGCGAATCCAAAGTGATAGGATCCATATTAGAATCAGCCATTATCGGTATCGGTCTCAATGTGAATGAAACGATGGATGATATTGATGCATCACTTCACTCCACATCAACTTCACTCCATATCGCCACAGATAAATTTTATCAACGGGAAAGGGTCCTGGCGGAAATATTGAATGCGTTAGAAAAACTCATTGATGGATTGCCTGATATTACACGTAAAGTAAAATCAGAATGGGAGGTTGCCTGCAGCCACATGGATAAGAAAGTCCAATTTCATCATGGTGATGAAACAGTAAGTGGAATCTTCAAATCATTGGGCGAATCAGGATCTGCAATTTTAAATATAAATGGCAATGAATCTAAATTTTATTCAGGTGAAATTGACACATCAGTACCGATATAAGGGTGATACCTTTGTATTGATTTCATAGCCGGGGAATTTTCGCTTTAAATCATCTTCTAAAGATTGACAGCATTCTACTATTTTATTTTGACCCAAACCCACCTTCACATTTATTCCAAATAAAATGACATGGTGATTATCTGTCTTTACTACGCGAATATCATGGAAATCAGTAATACGATCATCATTAGACCACTGTTTATTCAAGTAGGTAGTAATCTCATGCACCATGGGGTCATTGGGATGAACCGGATCCATATGAACGGTGGGTTCTACGCCTAAGGCTTTTTGGAGCCGATCTTCAACTTCTTCAGAAATATCGTGTGCTTTAGCTGTTGTTTCATCTGCATCAATTTCTACATGGACGCTTACAAACTTATCATGGCCGTAGCTATGAACGGTAATATCATGGGCTCCCAATACACGATTTACGTCCATCACAATTTGGCGAATATTTTCCACTTCATCTGCTGTGGGTGGCTTACCGATGAGATCATCCACCGCATCCCGTGCGATCTCAAAACCGGTATAAATTAAAAACAGCGCCACACCCAATCCGGCCCAACCATCCACAGCCGGATAATTATATCTCCCTGCAATCAATGCAGCCACCACCAATAAACTTGAAATTGCGTCGGTTCGATGATGCCAGGCATCTGCATGAAGTGTCCCGGAAGCAATCTTGGTGGAAAGATATTCCGCATATCGTGCGGTCATTTCTTTTAATATAATAGTAGCGGTTAACACGATAATCATCCACCATTCTGCCGCCACCAATTCCGGATGCCGAATACGGTCTATGGCAGCTTGAATGAATTCGATTCCCGCCACGACCAAGAGAATTGCAATAATTAACGTTGCAATGTATTCTGCTCTCCCATGACCGTATGGATGCTCTACATCTGCCGGCTTTTCTGCCTGTTTGAATCCCCAAATGACCACAGCAGATGATACAACATCACTCAGGGTATGGACTGCATCCGCAATCACACTGACCGCACCCACCATGATGCCAATCGCTAATTTGAAAATAAATAATATACTGTTGACGAAAACAGAAATCCGACCTTGAAATACACCGATTTTGGCACGGTATGTCTGGGCGGGTTCCTTTGTGTTCGGGACAAATCGGTTCGTGATTGATTCAAACATCGTCATATTTTTTCAGCTCCATAACCATAGGTAAATACTTTTCATCTATCTGGGATAATAAATTTTGAATCATGGGTACCAGTTTTTTACATGTTTCTCCATGCTCAGGTAAATGAACCGGCAATTCTGTGCACCCGCTTTTAAAATTCCACAAAAATCCTTTTAACGCAAACAGTGTATTCTCCGCATCATAGCCATAAAAGAACCCACTGGATGGTTTATCATTTGCAGATTCAGGTAATCCGTGAATGGCACGATAAAATTTCGCACTGACCAAAGCCATATTTGATGTAATATTATCTAAAGCATCTTTGAGGTCAATATTCTCTGACTTCCAATGTTTCTCGTCAATTTTATCCACCATTTTAAACGCCATGGATGTAATAATCTTCACCGGTTTCATGCGTTTTTCACAAATTTTTTCCTGTCTCTTTTCTTCGTCTTTTTCTTCCTGTGAAATTTCCCAATCTTCAGGAATGTGAATATCTTCCATCATTTTATCCATTTCTTCAGATGCTTTATTAAAATCTTCCTCCGCTTCTTTTGGGTGTTTTTCTGACCAGTATAAGTAACATTTATTGCTATTCACACATTTTTCGCAAATGTAATCGCAGTAATTATAAATACCTTCGATGAAGTCGGGACGGTCTGTCATAATCTTAAAATCCTATATGGTCTATATACTCATAGATTCAGACAAGAAAATACTCTGCTTTTATAAAATACCGAAAAAATAAATTATAATAATCCAACCGTTTCATTCGTAATTTTTGATAATATTGAAACGGAAACTCAATCAAACTTATAGTAAACCCGCTAAACGCAATATTGGTTTTAGCAAGATGTTCGCCCACCATCGCTTCGCTCGGTGGGCGAACGGGCGGTTGCTTCACCATGTTCTCCTCGTCGCAAAGCGACGTCGTCGAACATTGGTTAAAGTCAATGGCGAGTCCAAAGCCTTCGGCTTCTCCCTCGCCACAGCCTTTAGCCACCGCCCGTTACCTGCAAGCTAAAGAAACGACAACAATATGAAAACATTTCTATTTGCGTGGA
>JACKQG010000688.1_pt1 | contig 48243 bp, 42 predicted proteins | sample 8237621 | NCBI WGS metagenome assembly JACKQG01 (sample SAMN15677084, study PRJNA649215) | marine metagenome | biome: marine; feature: Black Sea; material: saline water; isolation source: suspended particulate matter (SPM) from the Black Sea western gyre | collected 2013-06-09/2013-06-10 | depth... | reverse complement strand
ATGGCCGAGCCGGGCGAGTTTACCAAGCGCGCCTTCCTCAACGGCAAGATGGATCTCGTACAGGCGGAGGCCGTCGCCGACCTCATCCACGCCCGGTCCGATCGCGCCGCCAAGGCCGCGCTCGAACAGCTCGAAGGCTCTTTGAGCGGGCAGTTCAATACGCTTTACGATCAGCTTGTCGATGTGGCGGCCGACCTCGAAACCACCCTCGACTTCGCCGAAGAAGAGCTGCCCGACACCGTTTTTCCAATGCTTGGAAAAAAACTGGATGAAAGTTTTCAAACCTTGGAAACCCTGCTCTCCACCTGGGACGAAGGGAGGCTGCTGCGCGAAGGCGCGCGCGTCGTCATTATGGGCCGCCCCAACGCGGGGAAGTCCACGCTCTTTAACGCGCTACTCGGCACCGACCGCGCCATCGTCACCGAACTGGCCGGCACCACCCGCGACGTTCTGGAAGAAGGGCTGGTGCTCGACGGCATTCCGCTGCGCATTCTCGACACCGCCGGGCTGCGCGAGGCGGAATGCGAAATCGAGCGTGAGGGAATCCGCCGCGCCCGCGAACACTCCGCCGCGGCGGACATTGCGGTGTATCTTATCGATTCCTCCGCGCCGGTCTCTGTCGAGGACGCCGAGCACCTCGCGCGGTTGAATCCGGAGCAGACCGTCATTGTGCTCAACAAGGCCGACCGCAAAATCCCCAACATCCAATATCCAATAACCACGATCCACGCCGTTGAGGCCTCACTGATCGATGGGGCGGGGCTGAATGACATCAAACGGGCCATCGCTTCGAAGCTGGAGGGCGGAATCAACATGGCGGCTCCGGCGCATGCCGTGATTTCGGAGCGGCATCGCAATCTGCTTGAGCTGGCGCATGCCGAGCTGGAACATGCCCGCGAACAACTGACCGGACTGGAAGACGAAGGGGTTGCGCTGGCGGCCGAGCACCTGCGTTCCGCGCTCGAAAGCCTCGGGCAGGTCACCGGACGCATCTATCACGATGAGCTGCTAGACAACGTTTTCTCCCGTTTCTGCATCGGAAAATGAGCAGCGGTGTTACGGCATAGCGCGGCAGGGGCTCAACGGAATCATTCTGCTCTTGCGATGCGAAGCACTGTATAGCAACTTAGGTGCATGAAGAAAACAGACGCCCCTATTTTGAAATACAGCGCCAAAGGGCGCTCCCGCAAGATCGAAGATTTTTTGTTGCGGCCGCCGATTGAGAAGGGCGCGGATAAAATCGCCGCGACCGTTTTGGCCGACATCAAACGTCGCGGCGACAGTGCTGTGCTTAAGTACGCCCGTCAGTTCGACCGGGCCCCAAGCACGATGGTGCAACTCCGGGTTTCCAAAGCCGAGATCACCGCCGCGAAAAAAGAGGTGGATGTAGAATTTAAAGCGGCCGCCAAAGAGGCGCACAAACGGATCGTGCACTTTGCCGTGGCCGGTCTGCGCGAGGACTGGAAAATGCCCGCCCCGCAGGGCGGCTGGCTTGGCGAAAAATTTGTGCCGCTCGACCGGGTCGGCGCCTACATTCCCGGCGGGGCCGCGCCGCTGGCCTCCACTGCGCTGATGACGCTGACGCTCGCGAAGGTTGCCGGTGTCCCGGAGCTGGTCGCCTGCACGCCCGCCAACGGCGAGGGCAAGGTGAACCCCTACATTCTTTATGCACTCGATCTGGCCGGCGCGACCGAGATTTATAAAGTGGGCGGCATTCAGGCGATCGGCCTGATGGCCTACGGCACGAAGACGACCGATAAAGTGCAGAAGATTGTCGGCCCGGGCGGCCCGTACGTGACCGCCGCCAAGCGTCTCGTTTACGGTGAGGTGGCGCTCGACATGGTGGCCGGCCCGAGTGAAATCGCGGTGCTGGCCGACGAATCCGCTGATCCGGCGCATGTCGCCGCCGATCTGCTTTCGCAGGCCGAGCACGGCACCGGCTCTGAAAAGGCGCTGCTGGTGACAACATCGGAAGCCTTAGCCAAAGCGGTTCGCGCCGAGCTCGATGCACAGGCAAAAACGCTGACCCGCAAAGCCTCGGTGGCCAAAGTGATGGCGCGCGGTTGTATTTTGGCGGTGGTTCCAAACATTGGAAAAGGGATTGAGCTGTGCAACCGATTTGCGCCCGAACACATGGAAGTCATTACCAAAAACGCGGAAAGCGTGGCGAAAAAAATTAATAGAGCCGGGGCCATCTTTATCGGCCCGTGGACACCGGAAGCCGTCGGCGACTTTGCCGCCGGCCCGAGCCACGTGTTGCCAACCGGCGGAACGGCCGCGTTTTTCTCCGGCCTGACGGTTGAGGACTTCCGCCGTCGCGTCAGCCTGATCCATTTCAAGAAAGGTGATCTCGAAGAGACCGCCTCGGTGGTCGAAGCGTTCGGGCGCGTCGAAACCCTCGACGCCCACGCCCGCTCCGCTTCCATCCGATTGGGAAAATAAGCCCGAACGGACTTGCGGCATGGCCGAAGCCGCGTTTCTATCAGAAAGCCGTATAGCGACAAGGGTTCGGGCGCAGGGGAAGAAAATCATTTCCCTGGCACCTGTTTTTGCTTTATGTTCAATACAAGTGGTTACCGTGACGAATCATTGCGGGACGAAAACGTCTTTTAAATGATTCCGGTCAAGGGCCCAACGGGGAGAGACAAATGGCTCAAATTTTGGTTGTAGATGACGATCAGCTTTTTTTGACATTAATTAATAAGATTCTTACGAACAATGGGCATAAAATCTCCTTGGCTCAAAACGGTGATCAGGCGCTTCAGATGCTCGCGGCCGACTCGTTTGATTTGATGATTTCGGATGTCGAAATGCGACCTGTAAACGGCATGGAGCTGTTGCTCAACAGTCGCTCCCTCTATCCCGATCTGGAAGTGATCATCCTCACCTCCCATTCCACCCTCGAAGTCGCGACGGATGCGATGAAAAAAGGGGCGTTCGATTATATTACCAAGCCGCTGGATGTGGATGCGTTGTCGCTAACGGTGCAACATGCATTAGCGCATTGCGCCGTGAAGGCAGAGAACAGGCGCTTGAGGGCCGAGATGGAACATCTGAATTCGCTTGAGGGCCTTGTGGCCCAAAGCGGCAGCATGTGTAACATTTGCAACACCATCGCAAGCGCGGCTCCTGAAGACATCAATCTGTTTCTCTATGGCGAGGATGGCACCAGTAAAGACCGGATTGCCCGCACGCTTCATCGTATCGGCCCCAGAAAGGACAACCCGTTCCAGATGGTCAGCTGTGAGCAGTTGTCCTCTCAACAGATGGAACTGGATATGTTCGGATATGTTCGAGGTGCCTTCGATTGGGCGGATGCCCCTAAGGAAGGCCTGCTTGAGACGCTGTGCGGCGGGACTCTTTTTCTCGATGACATCACGTTTCTGTCACTCGACATTCAGATGCAGCTTCTTAAAGCGTTGCGAAACAATAAAGTCTGTAAAATCGGAGGATCTGAGCCGACAGATGTCGATGTGCGGATTATCGCAGCGACCAGCCTGGACGTTGACCCCTTGATTAAGCGGGGCGCATTCCGCGCAGATTTATATCGCGAACTCAGCGCCCTTCGAATCGATATTCCCCCGCTGCGTGATCGATCCGAAGACATTCTTCCGCTTGTTGATCAGATCCTGCACGAAGAATTAGTCCACCAACGGGGCAAGATGGACCTCGATGTGGACGCAGAGAATATTCTGAGGCATTACAGATGGCCCTGCAATGAGCGCGAACTTGAAGGAGCCGTTCGCTATGCCGCCGCCGTAGCGAAAAACAGAGTGATTACCAAAGAAAGCCTTCCCGCCCAAATCGCGATGGCGGCTGAAAGGGCGATTCATTCCCACGAGGCCCCCGGGGCGACTGGACAGTTTAAAGGCCAGTTCTTCCGCACCTTTTTATACGATAGAATGAGAGACCGTTTAAAAAAACCCACCACAGATGCGGGGGAAAACAAAAAGCCGCCGCCGAACAGAAAGAACTTCGGCGATTCCTCAGATATCAAGTGGTTGGGCTAGCCCGGTCTATTTGCGCGAATCGCTGAGCGCGGTTTCGACAACGCCGCATGGATCAATGATCTATTCAACCCGCCGGGCATTGCCTGTGAAACATGAGCCGGGGGCTTGATGGCTTTGATTTAGAAGCGGTTCCGGATTCCAACTTTTGGAAAATTCGTGTTTATTAGGGTGCGTTTGCGGGAAACCTTTAACGCCGTTGGCGGCAACAATTCCGAACCTTGGAAGCAATATGAAAAATTTAATTCGAAAATCCGTCCAAAAGCTGGACGGCTATGTGCCCGGCGAACAACCGAAGGGCGATGACGTCGTTAAGCTCAACACCAACGAAAATCCGTGGCTCTGCTCGCCGGAAGTGTACGATATTCTGCGCGAGATTGATGTGTCCGTGCTGGCGAAGTATCCCGACCCCGTCTGCACGGACGTGCGCAAGGTGATCGCTGAGAAGCACGAGGTCGGTATCGGCAATGTGTTTGCCGGCAACGGTTCGGACGAAGTGTTGGCGCTGTGCATTCGTGCCTTTGTGGAGCGCGACGGCGGCTCCGTCGGCTTTTTCGACCCGTCCTATTCACTCTATCCCGTGTTGGCGGAAATCGAGGATGTGGAAACCCGCCCGGTGGCGCTCGACGAACATTTCGGCTGGCAGATGCCGGACGGCTACGAAGCCTCGGTTTTCTTCCTGGCCAATCCCAATGCGCCGACCAGCCTGCTGTTTCCGAAAGAAACCGTCGAAGCCTTCGTGAAGGATTTCCCCGGCGTGGTGGTTATTGATGAGGCGTATGTCGACTTTGCCTCCGAGGACTGCATGGAGCTGGCTGTCAAATATGACAACGTGCTGGTTTGCCGCACGCTCTCGAAATCCTATGCGCTGGCGGGCATTCGCTTCGGTTACTGCGTCGGAAACAAAGAGCTGATTGACGCGATGTACAAGATCAAGGACTCCTACAACGTCAACACCCTCACGCAGGAGATTGCCCGTGTCGCGCTGCTCGACCAGGGAACGATGGAGGCCGTCACCACGGCGATTAAAAACTCGCGCGCCATTATGACCAACGAGCTGGCCGAACTCGGCTTCAACGTCTGCCTCTCCGAAACCAACTTTTTGTGGGCCAAGCCGCCGAAACCCGGCGCGCAGAAAATTTTCGAGGAGCTCAAAAAGCGCAATGTGTTCGTGCGCTGGTTCAGCGGCGAGCGTACCAAAGACTACCTGCGCATCACCGTCGGCACCGATCAGCAAACGATGAAGCTGATTGAGGCGCTCGAAGAGATTTTGGGGAAAGGGGAGTAGACATGGCGGACTGCTCACAAAAAGAGAAGAATCTGGAGATGTGCACCTGCACCTATTCCTGCGATAAGCGCGGCAACTGCTGTGAATGCGTCGCCTATCACCGCAAAGCCAATCAGGTTCCGGGCTGCTTCTTCACCAAAAAAGGTGAAGCCACCTACGACCGCTCCATCGCCGCACTCGCACGCGATCACGGCGTCTGCTAGGCCTATTGCGCCATTAGAGCGTCCACCTGCGCTTTTTTGTAGGCTTCATATTCCTTGATTTCGGCGTCGAGGCTTTCGAATGCCTTGGTGGCGCGGAAGCGGGTGTAGAGCTCTTCCTCTTTTTCAAGCTGGTTCATCACCAGTTTGGGATCAAGTTCCATCAAGGCATAGGCAGTGACGGTGTCGTTGATAATTTCATATTTCAGCTCTTTGGCGACGCTGCCCTGGATTTCCTGGCTGGTAATGGCCTGAGCGGTGCTGCTGAACTGCGCGAGAATTTGGGCGGTTTCGGCCAGTCCGGTTTCCTCAACGAAATCTTTCAGCAGGGCCTCGATTTTGGTTTTGAGCATTTGGGCCAGTTCGACGCGGCCGCGGGTTTTGGCTTTGTTCAGAGCGAGTTCGAGACTTTTGGACTCGCCGATCCCTACGACGGCGAGGCCGCCGGATTCAAGGACTTCAGTGGACATTTCCTGAAAGTCGTTAAAGAGCGGCCGCTGCGCTTTGGCTTTAGATGCCGGTGTGCTGGAGCATCCGGCGAGCAGGATGGCGGTGATGAGGCAGGTGATGCAAAACAGTGATTTTTTCATAATCAAAACTCCTTTTTTAATCTACGTCCTAATCGGTTGCAAAATAAAGCATTCATCAGGGGCAGGCAACCGAAATTCATTCATGGAATACTGGATTGCTGGAGTACTGGATGGCTGGACAACTTTTTTCCATTACTCCACCACTCCCTTGTTCCACAATTCCAGTTGCAATCAAGGGGGATTCGGCTTGAGAGAAGCGCTCTGAATCACTATAACATCAGCTTCTTTGTCTATTTTGAAAGGAAGGTTTATGAACATTGTGGTCTGCATTAAGCAGGTACCCGATTCGGATAAGGTCACCATTGACCGTGAGACAAACCGTCTCAACCGTGCCGGCGTGCCGAGTATTATCAACCCCTTCGATGAGAACGCCCTCGAAATGGCGCTTCAGTTGAAGGACAAACACGGCGGAAAAGTTACGGTCGTTTCGATGGGACCGCCGCAGGCCGAAGAAGCGCTTCGTACCGCCCTCTCATTAGGTGCTGACGAAGCGATTTTAGTATCTGACCGCAAATTCGGCGGCGCGGATACCTGGGCGACTTCTTACACCCTGACGCTGGCGCTCAAAAAAATTAAAGAGCCGATCGATTTGATCCTTTTCGGGAAACAGGCCATCGACGGCGACACCGCGCAGGTGGGACCGGGCGTTGCCCACTTCTACGGTGTGCCGATGATCACCTACGCCAAAGAGTGCGAAGTGACCGAAAACGGCTTCCGCGTCAAGCAGGTGACCGACCGCGGGTACAACCTCTGGGAAATTGAAAAACCTGCCGCGCTGACCGTGGTGAAAGAAGCCAACGAGCTTCGGATGCCCAACCTGCGCAAAAAACTGGCGGCCAAAAAAGCCGAGATCCCCTGTTGGGGTTTTGACGACCTCAACCCCGACGAGGAAAAGATCGGCCTGAGCGGTTCGCCCACCAAAGTGAACAAGGTATTTGCTCCACCGATTAAGCTCAACAAGGAGATCCTCTCTGGTGAGCCGGCTGACATGGTTAAAGAACTCATTTTCAAACTGCGGGAGAAGAAGGTCCTATGAGCACCAAAAAAGAAATCTGGGTATACGCGGAACAGGAAAACGGCAAACTGGCCGGCACAGTGTTCGAGCTTCTTTCCGAAGGACGCAAGTTGGCCGAGAAATCGGGTTTCACCCTCTGTGCGCTACTGGCTTCCGCCGATGGCAAGCCGATGCATCAGGAGCTGTTCAACTACGGGGCCAAGAAGATCTACAATGTGGAAGACCCCAAGCTGGTCACCTACCAGAACGATTACTTCGCCAAAGTGGTCGATCAGTTGCTGAAATCCGAAGAGCCGGAAATTGTGCTCTACGGCGCCAGCACCATCGGACGCAGCATTGCCCCGACCGTCGCCGTGATGGGATGGGCCGGCCTCACCGCCGACTGCACCGAGCTCGACTTCGACACCGAGCGCAACATTCTCCTCCAGACGCGTCCCGCGTTCGGCGGAAACATCATGGCCACCATCATCTGTCCGGATCACCGGCCGCAGATGGCGACCGTGCGCTCTAACGTCTTCAAAAAGGAAAAGGTCGGCGAAGCCGAAACCGGCGAGGTGGTTGATATCACCGTCGATCTGTCCGATGTTCCCGAGCGCATGAAGCGCATCGAAAGCGTCGAAGAAGAAATCAACATGGTTGATCTTAAAGCGGCGGAATACATCGTGTCCGGCGGACGCGGAATCGGCGGGCCGGAAAACTTCGACAAAATCGAGAAATTGGCCAGCACGCTCGGCGGCGCGGTCGGCGCCTCGCGCGCCACGGTCGACGCGGGCTGGATTTCCCATCACCACCAGGTTGGGCAGACCGGTAAAACCGTGTGCCCGCTCATTTATGTGGCCTGCGGAATTTCGGGAGCCATTCAGCATCTGGCCGGTATGCAGAGCGCGGATCTTATCATTGCAATCAACAAAGATCCGGACGCACCGATCTTCGACGTGGCCGACTTCGGTCTGGTCGGCGACCTGCACGAAGTGGTGCCGGAATTCACCAAACAGATCGAAGCCTTGAAAGCGTAGCGGCATGGAAAAGTTAGTCATCATCGGAACGGGGCCTGCCGGTCTGACCGCCGCGGTTTATGCGGCGCGGGCCAACCTCGATCCGTTGGTGATTGAAGGCTTCCAGCCCGGCGGGCAGCTCACCACCACCGCCGAAATCGAAAACTACCCGGGATTTCCCGAAGGGATCGACGGAACGGAGCTAATGGCGCTGACCCGCAAACAGGCCGAACGCTTCGGCAGCCGCTTTAAAGGCGGGGAGGTCACGGAGGCTTGCCTGACCTGCCGCCCGATGACGCTCACGCTCACCGATGGCGAAACAATTGAAGCGCAGAGCATCATCATTGCCACCGGCGCGAGTGCGCAGTACCTCGGCATCGAGTCCGAGCAGAAGCTGATCGGCCGCGGGGTCTCCGGCTGTGCCACTTGCGACGGCTCCTTCTACCGCGACGTGCCCGTCGCCGTGGTCGGCGGCGGCGACACCGCCATGGAAGACGCACTTTTCCTCACCCATTTTGCATCCAAAGTCACCGTCATTCATCGCCGCGACCAGTTCCGCGCTTCGCCGATCATGGCGGACCGCGTGCAGGCGCATCCGAAAGTCGAAGTGCTTTGGGACACCGTCATCGAGGAAGTGCTCGACGTCGAAAAGAACGAAGTCACCGGCCTCAAGGTTCGTAACGTTAAAACGAACGAAATATCTCAGCTTGATGTAACCGGGGTGTTTGTTGCCATCGGCCACAAACCGAACACCGCCCCCTTCATCGGGCAGCTCAACACCGGCCCCACCGGCTATTTGATCGCCAACAGCACCCGCACCAACATCGAAGGTGTTTTTGCTGCCGGCGATGTGCAGGACTCCGTCTATCGTCAAGCCATCACCGCCGCCGGAACCGGTTGCGCGGCATCGATCGAAGCGGAACGCTATTTGGAAAGTATGAAACAGGATTAACCAAGGAGAAGTATTATGTCAGAAATCAATTGGGGTTTAACCGAGGAGCAGATTGAAGTTCGCGATATGCTCGACGAATTCGGTCGTGAACGCATTCTTCCGGTTCGCGCGGAACTGGACGAAAAAGGAATTTTTCCTGCCGACCTGCTCAACGAGCTGGCGCAGATGGACATGATGGGCCTGTATATCGACGAAGCGTACGGCGGCATGCACATGGGCCACCTCGGCTTCAGCGTCGCCGTTGAAACCCTCAGTAAATACTGTATCGGTGTTTCCGTCTCCTTCGCCGCGAACGCCCTCGGCGCCGACCCGATCATCATCGGCGGATCCGAAGAGCAGAAGAAGAAATATCTCGCCCCGCTCGCTACGGGTGAAAAATGGGCCGCCTTTGGTCTGACTGAGCCGAACGCCGGTTCCGACGCGGGCGGCATCGCCACCACCGCGGTCAAAAAAGGCGACAAATACATTCTTAACGGCACCAAGCAGTGGATTACCAACGGCGGCGAAGCTGACACCTACACCATCCTTGCGGTCACCAACAAAGCCAAAGGCGCCCGCGGCGTCTCCTGTTTTATCGTCGAAAAAGGAACCCCCGGTTTTGAATTCGGTAAAAAAGAAGACAAACTCGGTATCCGCGCCTCCGCCACCCGCGAGCTCATCTTCCAGGACTGCGAAGTTCCGGCGGAAAACCTCATCGGACGCGAAGGCATGGGTTTCCTGCTCGCCATGAAAACGTTCGACATCTCCCGCCCGGGTATCGCCGCGCAGGGTGTTGGTCTTGCACAGGGTGCGCTCGATATGGCCGTTGACTACGCCCGTGTCCGCCACCAGTTTGGCAAACCGATCATCGCCAACCAGGGCCTGCAGTGGATGCTCGCCGACATGGCCATGAAAGTGGAGACTGCCCGCGCCATCACCTACGCCGCCTGCAACACCATTGATGCTGGAACCAAAGATGTTTCCAAAATCTCTGCCATGTGCAAATGCTACGCTGGCGATGTCGCCATGTCCGTCACCACCGACGCCGTGCAGGTGCTCGGCGGTTACGGCTTCATGAAAGAATATCCGGCTGAGAAAATGATGCGCGACGCCAAGATCCTCCAGATCTACGAAGGCACCAACCAGATCCAGCGCGACGTCATTGGCGCGGCGCTCATCAAAGAGTACGCCTCCAAAGCCAAATAGCAGGCTGAGCCTGCACCCTTCTTTTCCAAGCATTGGAAAGTTGAAGCCCGGTTTTTCCAATGTTTGGAAAAACCGGGTTTTTTTAATGTGGGACAGGCTTCCAGCCTGTCTGCGGTGGTTCGGTCCATTGCGTGTGCAGACAGGCTGGAAGCCTGTCCCACGTTGGGGTATCTTTTTCCAATGAAACCGCGGCGCAAACAGTGGAAGCTTTATCTGATCGGAGCCGGGGTGCTCTACCTGCTGGTTCTCGCGCGCTGTCATTTGATCGTCCCGCCGTTGCGCAAGCCCGATGCCGTTATCGAAATGAAGCTCACCGGCTACTGCGCCTGCGCGAAATGCTGCAGCTGGAAATTCAACTGGCTCGGAATGCCGGTTTCCGCCTCCGGCCCGCGCAAAGGAAAATTCAAAATCATCGGTCAGACCGCTAGCAGCCGCATGGCGCGCCCCGGCACCGTCGCTGTCGATCCGAAGCTTTTCCCGATGGGAACAAAATTTTACATTCCCGGCTACGGTTTCGGCATCGCCCGCGACACCGGCGGCGACATCAAAGGCCGCCACCTCGACCTTTTTTTCTGGCAGCACCGATCCGGCGAAAACTGGGGTGTTCAGCATCGCGAAGTCAAAGTCTGGTATTCACGCGACTGATTTCACCCCCCCCCGGAACTCCGTTGTTAGCCGGCAGTTAACCAAACGGTCTGGTAGGGCTCGAGGGGGATTTGTTTGTCCGCGCCAGAGGTGCGGGCGCCGGAGAGCAGGTCGGTGAGCGGTTTGGGAGAATCGAGCTCGGGGAGATGGCTGTCGACCTTGAGCGTTTTCCGAACTCTGGAAATGTTGCTGACGCAGGCGATGATTTCCGAGCCGTCCACGGAGACGCGCACAAAACCGAAAAGACCGTCGCCGAGCTCAACCACCCGCTGATGGGCGTCGGGGTGGAAGGCGGCGTGGCGGGTGCGGATCTGGATACGGCGGCGGTATTCGGTGAAGACCTTGGCCGTGGCTCCGTTTCCGTTGAGTTCGTTTTCCAGTTCGTCCGCATTCCATTTTTTGCGGTTGATGGAGCGCGCGCGGCCGGAGGAGTTTACGCCGTCGCGGTCGTTGGGCGTTGCGGTGAGGCTGTGGAAGTAGATGGCGGGAACGCCTTTGAGGCCGAGCATGACGGTCTGCGAGCAGAGGAAGCGGTCGACCTGATGTTCGTCGCCGCCGAGCGCGTCGAAGTAGGTGATGTTCAGTTCGTACGGGCTTTCGGAGCCGTCGGAGTTGCATTTAGTGGAGACTTCGCCACCCTGCGCTTTGACGTGCTCGACGAGCGCGGCGAGCTCTTCGTCCGGAATGAGTCCGGTCAGCGGGCGCACGCCGATGCCGTCGTGCGAGGCGGTGAAGTTGAGGTAGGTGCAGTTTTCAGGGCAGGCTGAAACCCTTTGCGCCCACGCGGTGAGGTGGTCGGCGCGGTCGGTGGTGAGCGCGTGCAGTAGCAGGGGCGGCAGGCTGAACTGGTAGACCATGTGCGCCTCGTTCCCGTGGCCGAAGTAGGAGATGTTTTCTTCGTGCGGGACATTGGTTTCGGTGAGCAGCACGGCCTCGGGCGCGATCATATCGAGCAGGTTGCGGAAGAGTTTAACGACTTCGTGCGTCTGTTCGAGGTGGATGCAGGCGGTGCCGGGCTGTTTCCAGAGGTAGGCGATGGCATCGAGCCGGAAGATGCGCGCACCCATGGAGAGATAGAGAAGCAGGATGTCGAAAAATTCGAAGAGGACATCGGGGTTGGCGAAGTTGAGGTCGATCTGGTCGGCGCTGAAGGTGGCCCAGACGTGTGCTTCGTCCAGATTTTTATGGACGGGTGTCAGCACCGGGGTGTTGCGCGGGCGCACGACCGCTGAGAGATCGGTCTTTGGATCCATTTCGATGAAATAGTCGCGGTGCGGTGCGATGCCCGCGGTGTAGTTGCGGAACCATTCGCTCCAGCGCGAGCAGTGGTTGAGGACGATATCGAACATGAGGTTGAAGTTGTCGCCGACGGCTTGCACATCCTTCCAGCGGCCGAGGTCGGGGCTGACTTGCCGGTAGTTGATCACCGAGAAGCCGTCGTCGGACGACCACGGGCAGAAGGGCAGAATATGGATGCTGTCGATGACATCGCACAGGTGGCGGTCGGCAAAGTGCTTCAGTGTGGTCAGCGGGCGTTCGCCTTCGCGCCGAACCATATCGCCGTAGGTGATCAGCACCGTGCGTTTTTCATCCCAGCGCGGGTCGGTGGAGAGGCGGTTATAGCCGATGCCGTAGCGGCCGATCATGGCGGCGAGCCGTTCGACGCACTGGTCGGCGCGTCGTGCGCCGTAGAGGCGGTTGAAGCGTCCGCGCATTTCTCCGAGCAGTCGGGATGACAGATTTTTAATCATGGTTTTCCACCCCCGATACATTGGTGATCATGGTGCGCAGACGGCGGCGCAGCAGGGCGTAGCTGTAGAAGCGGCGCGCGACGGCGTAGTTATGCTCGACGGTCTGGCGGCAGTATTCGGGATCGGCGAGCAGGCGGCGCACCTCTTCGATCACGTGTTTGGTGAGATAGCCGTCCATCAGCGGAACGCGGAAGCCTTTCGGTTCGATGTCGCGCGCGAAGATGGCGTAGCGGTTGATAAGGATCGGCAGCTTGAAGAACATCGCTTCGAGGAATGCGTTGCCGAAGCCCTCGTAGAGGCTGGGGTAGGTCACGAAGTTGACGTGTGGATACAGATCCCACAGCGTGAACATTTTTTCGCCCGCTGAATTTTTTTTGCGGATATCGCCGATGCGGTCGTCGATAAAGCGCAGGTCCACTCCGGAGTCGTGCGCCAGTTCAGAGAGCATGTTGCGATACTCATAGCCCTCATCGCCCGCCGCGTGGGAGATCACCAGCCTGGCCTTCGGCTCGTTGAGGGCTTCGAGCAGTTTGATCGAATGCTCGATTCCCTTGCGCGGGACAATGCGCGTCGGCTGCAGAATCAGAATGTCATCGGCGCTGAATCCCAGTTCGGAGCGGATGTTTGCCGTGTACTCGTCCGGCGCGGGCGGGGTGTTTTCAAAGTCGAATACGTTCGGCACCAGAATGGAGGGTACGCCCTTGCGCCACGCCAGCTCCTCCTGCGCGGCTTCGTTGATGACTACATGCTGGATGCCGCTTTGGCGCGGCGGGAAGGCGAAGTCGAGGTAGTCGCTGACCGCATTGACAGAAAAGCGCGTGCGCTCCCAGTAGAAGTCGTGATGGTGGGCGATGGTCGGAATGCGCGTTTCAGTGATGAATTCGGTCAGCGCCACGCCGAGCGGAACATTCATCGGAATCGTCAGCGCGTTCTGGGCGACCAGTATGGAAATGTCGAACCGCTCGACAAATTCGTAGAGCGTCGATTTGAGGTAGCTGGCCATTTCATGGATGCGACGGCTGACAATCGGATCGCGCTGATGTTGCCCCCAGATTTTCTGATTAATCCAGAGATTTTCGGGGTGGTCGAAGTGCGCCTCCGGCACGCAATGACTGACCGACGGGGCGCGATCCAGCAGTCCGGCATACCAGAAGGATTTATGCTCGAAGTCCCAAAGCACTTTGGCCCATTTGGCGCTTTCCAGGGACACGCCGTCCGTGCCCGCAAACCGTGTTGAGATAAATCCAATGCGCTCGCTCATATTGGTAGGATAAACTTTCCCGTGCATTCGAGAAGACCCAAATCGACTTTTTCAAATCTTGGAAGGAGGTAGAGCCTTCACCCATATTTTTCCACCCATCGGAAAAATGGGCAGACAAGAGTGTCTGCCCCACGTGGAAAGTTCCAGACATTAGAAAATCTTGTGCGCGTTTATGCAATAGACTGGAAACTTCGGCCCCGCAGTCTTGCCGACCGCAAGGTTTTGGCCTATAGATAGAGGTCTGCCTGAGGGGAGGCACTATGAGCAAAGAGTACAAAAGCGTCGAAGAGATCATCAGCGATCTGCCGGCAATTCGCGAGGTGTGTGTTTCGCTGCGCGAGACATTGCTGGCTAATCTGGTGATGCTCGGCGAGATCCCGGCTCCCACCTTTAAAGAGGAGGCGCGCGTTAATTTCCTGATGCAGCGCTTCAGTGAGTGCGGCTTAACCAACACCTCTTCCGATGAATGCGGCAATGGGCTGGGCATTGTTCCCGGCAAAGACCGCACCCGGAATATTCTGGTGATGGCGCATGCCGACACCGTGTTTTCGGAGCGGCGCGATCATACCGTCTCGGTGCACGCCGAGCGGATCAGCGGCCCGGGAATTGCTGATAACAGTCTCGGACTCGCCGTGCTCGCCACGTTGCCGACCATGCTTGAAAAACTCGGCATTGAGCTCAACTCCGGGCTGGTGCTGATGGGCGCCGCACGCAGTCTGGGCCGCGGCGACCTCGAAGGACCCCGGTTTTTTCTCGAAAATAATAAGCTCCCACTGACATCCGGAATTTGCGTGGAGGGCGTGAAGCTTGGCCGCCTCAGCTACGCCTCTGCCGGCATGCTTCGCGGCGAGATTTCCTGCCGGGTGCCGGAGGAATATGACTGGATTCGCCGCGGCGCGACCGGAGCCATTCTGGTGATGAACGAGGTGATCAACCGGATTCTCGGCATCGCCCTGCCGCGCAAGCCACAGACCTCCATTGTACTGGGCTCTGTCGAGGCGGGCACCGGGTTTAATATTATCCCGACGGAGGCCACCCTTCGCTTTGAGGTGCGCAGCGAGTCATCTGAAATCGTCGAGCGCATCTCCGGAGAGCTCGAAGACATCATTGAGGATGTTACCTCTCAAACCGGATCAGAAGTGACGCTGGATGTGGTTGCGCGGCGTGAAGTCGCCGGGTTGGGGATCGGGCACCCCTTGGTTAAGCAAACCCGCGAAATTATGAGTGCGCTGGATCTTCGTCCGCACATCACGCCCAGCATTTCAGAGCTGTCGGCGCTGATTGCCAGTGATGTTCCTGCTGTAACGCTTGGTATCACCGAAGGTGAGCACCTGCATGAGCAACGCGAGACAGTAAAGATCGACCCTATTTTCACCGGGCTGACTCAGCTGATCGCCGTGCTGTTAGCTATTGATGGAGGTTTTTGTGATGAATCTGAATGAATGGATCAGTAAAAACACCTTCCATCATGCCCAGTTCTGGGACATCAAGCAGCTGATTGAGGATAAGGAAAAGCAGGGACTCACCATTTCTCTTTGTCTGCCGACCCTCAATGAAGAGAAAACCATCGGCAAAGAGATCATCCTGTTCAAATCCGAACTGATGGATCGCTATCCGCTGCTCGACGAGATTGCGGTGATTGACTCCGGCTCTACGGATCAAACTCGCGAGATCGCCGCCGCTTACGGCGCGGATGTCTACCTCTCTGCCGATATTCTGCCGCAATACGGCGAGAAGAAAGGGAAGGGCGAAAACCTCTGGAAAGCGGTTTATCAACTAAAGGGCGACATTATTTGCTATGTCGACGCCGACATCGCCAACATCCACCCGCGCTTTGCCTACGGGTTGATTGCCCCGTTGATCTACAATGAACCGATGAAATATGTGAAGGCGTTTTATGACCGCCCGCTCGCTTTTTCACAGGGTATTCGTCCCTCCGGCGGCGGCCGCGTCACCGAGATTCTGGTCCGTCCGCTGTTTTCACTCTTCTTTCCCGATTTAACCGGCCTGATCCAGCCGCTTTCCGGCGAGTATGCTGTGCGCCGTGAGGTGCTTGAATCTATTCCGTTTCCGATTGGCTATGGCGTGGAAACCTCGCACATCCTCGATGTCTATAAAAAGTGGGGTATGGAGGCCTTCGGGCAGACCGACCTTGACCAGCGCGTTCATCGCAACCAGTCCACATTGAGTCTCGGAAAAATGGCCTTCGGTATCCTGCGCGCGTTCCTCGCCCGCGCAAAAGATATGGGCGTCGATGTCGATATGAACAAACTCTCAAGCATCATGCGCCAGTTTCAGGCGCAGGATGAGAAGTATCAACAGGTCGAACACGAAATCGTCGAAGAAGAACGTCCGCCGATGATCACATTGCCGGAGTACCGCGAAAAATTCGGGCGGGATTAAAAAAGCTTATTCAGCTTTTCAAGCGTCAGGCCTTCGAGCGTATCAACCACCACATCTGCTGCCGTGAGATAGCTGCGGTCATAACTGTTCGTAACCGCCAGCACCTTCAGCCCCGCGCCTTTGGCGGACGCAATTCCAGCCGGAGTGTCCTCAATCGCTATGCCGTTCGTGATTCCCAGATTTTGTGCCGCCAGTTTATAGGGTGCGGGGTTGGGCTTGCTGATGTGCGTGTCGTCGGCCGTCACAATCGTGTCGAACGCGTCGGCCACGCCGAGCTTTTCAATGATTGGAACAATGTCCTCGCGCAATGCGCCCGAACAGATGGCGATCGGCACGTCTCCGGAAAGATGTTTAATCAGGTCGACCGCGCCGGGCAGCGCGGCCGCGCCGCCGTCCGCCAGCAGATCTTGAAACGCCGCCGCTTTGCCGGCAATCAGCGTCGCCAACTCATCTTTTCCAAGGTCTGGAAATGCGGTCTTGAACGTATCGCGGTCATCGAAGCCGATGAATACATCGGTGTATTCCGTCCATGAAATGGTTTTACCGTGCGGCTCCAGCACCGCATTGAACGCCGCCCAGTGGATCCGCTCCGAGTCGACAATCACCCCGTCAAAATCAAATAGTACTGCAGAAATCATTGGCGTGCACTATAGGCTGGTCGCGTCGGTCTTGGCAAGTGGTGACCGGTTGTATGAGGATTGCAGTTGAGCATGGCTCTGGGTTGTTTGGGAGATAAGGGTTTCTTCGGGGGCACTCCACAGCCGGTCGGTCGGGTCTTTTTGCACGAGATACATGGTGTCGTCAAAGTCCCAAAACACGAGGGTTTTGTTTTCGGGTTTGAATCGGAGCAGATCCTTGATGTTCATTTGATTGGAGACGTGAAGCATGAGGTAGTCCGCGTTTGAATCATCAATCTCCTGATAGAGCCCTTCAGTTAGAAAATCGAACGGCAGATAGGTGGATGCTTTGCGCCAGAAAATCTGTCCCGTGGGCATCTCCGGGTAGCGTTTCTTGACATATTTGATTGCCTCGGCAGAGATGGAGCTGATCAGAATGCGATCTTCGATTCCCCGGTTCTGGATGTCTGCCATAATGTAATCAATCAGCTGTTCGTCGTCCGCTTGATTTCCCTGCGATTTAATTTCGATGTTGAGCGGTTTGCCAACCGCCACCGCCATGGCCTGCTCATAGGTGGGGATTTTGTTATCGCTCAACCGGCGGAGTTCTTCATAGGGGGTTTCTTTTACTTTTGCCCGTTCACCAAAGATCCGGCGCAGACTGCCGTCATGAAAAACAACCGCCTGTTTGTCTGCGGAATACTGCACATCAAACTCGATGAATTTGTATTTCGGGTTCTGCCGGGCTGAGCGAATGGCGGAGAGGGTATTTTCCACGTATAAGACGGAGTCGCCGCGGTGTGCGCCTGGCGTGCACGGGTATTCGTCTACATGTTTTCTGATTTCTTCCGGCGTCGCGGCGGGTGCCGCCCCGAGGGCGATCGTGCGCTGTTGCGAAGTGCAACCGGTTATAGAGGATGCAATCAACAACACCCATCCCGCCTGCCGCAACAGCGGACACCTTTTTAGAATAAAAAATAACATTCGACTTGTTCCTTAAACCATTTCTGTGAGCTGGAAAAGATGGTCGACAATGGCGTCGGGAACAAGTTTTTTACATCGTTTATCTTTTTCGCGCAGGCGCAACGATCGCCGGTCGCCCGCAAACAGACAGGTGCGGCAGCCGACCTGTGCGGCGGTCCAGATGTCGTTGAGCATGTCGTTGCCGACATACAGCGTTGTGCTCCAGTCGACCTTGTTACCGCCTTTGGCGGCACACGTTTCCGGGGCTTGCCAGTCTTTTCGTTCCTTGCCGCACATTTGTGCGGCCTCTCTCCCTCCGATCGAGTGGAAAAGTTCGACCGCCGGCTTGGCCATCAATTGCTTATAAGAGAACACGCAGAGCTCTTTTTCGAACCCGAGCGCTTCCAGCGGGGTTCCGAAGAGCGCTTCGATCATGAGCGGGGTATAGAACTGCGCATTGGAGACAATCCCGAGCCGGAAGCCGCGCGACCGCAGGTTATCAATGGTTTGCCGAGCATCGGGCATCGGCCAGGCCGGATTCACCCGGCACTCATACTCCACCGCCAGCTGCAGAATTTTTTGCGCGTCATCATCCGGCTTGAGAAGTCCCAAGGTTTGGAGCCGTTCGAGCACTTTTTTCCAGACTCTGGAAATTTCCACTTCGGGGAAGTCGATTCCGTTTTCACGGGCGGCCTTGTGCCAGTGTTCAATTTCGGCATGAAGCAGTTCCGGGCCGAGCTCGCCGGCGCGCTCGAGGTCGCCTGCATAGCCGGAGACAATCAGCGACTGAATCAGCGCTTCGGCGCTGTCGGCCGCGGCGGCGGTGCCGACATCGCCTGAGCCGGAAACGAGCAGGGTGCCGTAGATGTCGAACAAAATGGTTTCGATGCCGTCGAGCACAGCAAGCTTCAGCGCGGCGCCGGTCGGGATCGGGTCGAGCGGAGCGGACAGCGTACGGATAGATTCAAGAAGCGGTTTCATGGCCTATAGAGTATCGAACAGATCCGATTCGTCCAGTTCATCAAGAATATCCTTTTCGGTGTAGAGATCGGCCGCCCGGTTGAGCTTGTGCTGTTTGAGCCAGAAGAAGGGGCTTTGCTGCGTTCCGGCAATGGTTTTGCAGTGCCGCGCGATTTTGCTGAAGGTCATCTGATATTCATTGAGGTAGATCCCGAGCATTGGCGGCAGCTCGTGGCGGCCGACATGTCCGGTAATCAGTTTTTTTGCCTCCTCCTTTTTTTCCACATAGCTTTTGCGCGCGGTGAGAATGGCGGCGGCTTTTTCCTCGTAGTTTTCGTGTGCGGGGTCGAGCGAGTCGCTCAGGTTGCCGAGGATGCGGTTGATGCGGATGTAGAGCTCTTTGAGTTGGTTGCGGCACGGGGCAAAGAAGGCGTACTGTGTGTACGGGACGAGTTTCCCGTTCAGCCTGCAGATCACTTTCAGGTGATCACCGATCCGCTCAATCTCCGTCATGCAGCGGTCGAGGTGCTGGGCCAGCACCGCCTGCCGCCGCGACAGGACGCGGGAGGTGATTTTCGCCAGATAGTCGCCGAGCGCCAGCTTGACCGCATCAATGGTTTTTTCGTTCTGGTAGACCGTGCGGATCGCGCGCGGGGCTTGTTCGTCGAGAAGCTGTTCGTCGAGCACGAGGCTTTCGCGGCACAGCTCCGTCATGCGGCGCAGTTCGCGCATGGCCGCATACAGAGCCTGTTCGGGCGTGGGAATAAGCGACTCGTCGAGAAAGCTGGGCTGCGGCGGGGCTTTGCGCGACGGAACCACCTTGCGAACCAGCGCGGCGTGCAGCGGCGCGAACGGCAGAACCATCAGCGCGGTGATAACCATTTTGAGAGTATTGGCGTTGGCCGCCTGATGGACAAGGTCGCTTCCAAACAGTGGAATCCAGCGGTAGAACAGCGGCGCGGCCAGCGCGGCGACTGCCGTGCTGAAGAGGTTGAACAGCAGGTGGGAGATGGCGCTGCGGCGCGCGTCGATGTGTGTGCCGATGCTGCCGAGCAGCGCGGTGACGCAGGTGCCGATGTTGGCGCCGATGATGATCGGAAATGCGCCCGGCAGATCGGTGATTACACCCGCTGCGATCAGCGCGAAGGTTATGCCGATTACCGCGCCGCTGCTTTGGATGATGCCGGTGATGAGCGTGGCCAGCAGAATGCCGCGGATCATGCCGCCGGCGGTCGATCCGTCGATTTGTTTAAAAATGGGAATGAAGGTTTCGCGGTACGGAGCGATCGCGCCGCTCATGGTCGACATGCCGAGGAAGAGCAGGCCGAAGCCGAGCAGGGCGGTGCCGATGGCTTTCGCCCGCGGTTTCGGCGCAGCGGTCCGCAGCAGGAAGCCGAGCGCGATGGCGAGGAAACAGTAGTCCGTCAGCTTAAAAGAAATCAGCTGCATGGACAGCGTGGTGCCGATATTGGCACCGAGCATCACCGGAACAGACTGGCCCAGCGTCATCAGCCCGGCATTAATGAAGCCGACCAGCATCACCGTTGCCGCGCTACTTTGAACCAGAAAGCCGATCAGGGTGCCGAGGCCGGTTCCGTTCAGCCGGTTGCGGGTTGCTTTGGAGAGAATGCGGCGCAGGTTCGCTCCGGCGAATCCGCGCAGTCCCTCGGTCATGGTGTGCATACCGAAGATAAACAGCGCCAGTCCGCCCGCAATCGTAAAGGTTGTCATGAAGCCGTTCATATTATGTTCGGAGTAGATTAAAGCGTGCCGGATTCAGAAATTCGTCGAGCAGTTTTTGGCCGTCGGCGTAGCGGACGGAGCCGGGCTTGGCGTTCAGCAGTTCGTGATAAATCGAGAGCAGGTGCGCGCCGTACGCTTCCGCGCCGTAGGCCTCTTCGACCACCGCGCGGTTATGCGCGACCTGCGCGGAGGCATCGCCGAGGCCGTCGCCGAACATGGACGGATCCTCTTTGGCCGCGCGGATGATGATACGTTGCAGCTCTTCGTCGAGAATGCCGAAGTCAACCGTGCCGTCCTGCACCAGCTCGAGCTTCGCCGCTTCAAAGCGTTCGTCGCTCCACTCATGGCCGTACGCTTCGCACGACGCGCGCATTTTTTCTTCCAGGGTTTGGAAAAATTGAGCGCCGATATCCCAGGCAGTGGACGTCAGCGGTACACCGAGGCGGTTGTAGAGGGTGGAGAGGTCGAGACCGTGCTGTTCAAAGTCGGCCGTGATCTCCGGCAGGTTGCGCCCGACCAGCGGCTTGCCGGCCAGCCATGGTTCGAGGAAGGCGAGCCCGAAGCCCTCGGCGATACTGGTGGTGATCAGCGCGTCGGCTTTGGCCATCATTTCTTCAAACGGCAGTTTAGCGCCGGCGTCGAATTCGACATTCAGGTCGAGCTCTTCGGCGAAGGCCACCCATGCGTCGTAGATCGGTTTCACCTCCGGGTTTTTCGGCGCGAGGGTAATTGCAAATTTCGCCTCCGGCATGGCCGCGCTCCACAGCAGCAGCTCGCCAATGTTTTTGCGCCGGATCGCTCTACATGGATACACGTAGAGCGGTTCGGAGTTCGGAGCTCCCGGTTCAGAGTTGGGGAGGGGAGAGACAGCATTTGGCAGGAGATGCAGGTTGGCTTCGGGAATACCGGCGGCTTTGAGGAAACTGAAGTCCCGCTGGTTGAGCGCGGCGTAGTGGATGTGCTCGGCGACGGGGTAGAGGCGCTTGCTGAGTTTTCTGAGGTTGGCGTAGTTGTCGGGCCGTCCGTCTTCGGCGAAGTCGTGAATCTGCAACAGGATTTTTTGTCCCGCCATGGCGAGGTTGCTCACCTCCTGCGTCAGCGCCGGATTTTTGCCGAGGCTGTGGTTGTGAATGTGCCACACATCCGGTTCGCCGCCGAAGGCGCCGCGCGCACGTTTTAAAAGTTCCAAAGGTTGCCTGCCCTGAGCTTCGCCGAAGGGAGCGTTTTTATCCGTCGAATATCCAAGGTTCGGAACTTCGCGGATTTTTTTCTGCAGCGGGGTTTCGCCGCGCGCCGCTTCGCCGGTGAAAAAAAGGCAGTGCGCGTTTTTACCGAGCGACTCCACGGCGCGCTCGACCACGCGGGTTACTCCGCCGGGCCGGGCATGGTAATGGACAATGGCAACATTCATGAGCCGGAGCATAGAGGCTTTAAACGGGAAGGTCAAAAACCTAAGGATTGAGGAGGTGTTCCATTTGCTGCGGGGTGAGCAGTTCCGGCTGCTGATTTTTAAGATAAACATAGCGGCCGAGCAATCCGGTCCAGCAGATGATCAGGAAGATCAGCAGCCACAACTTTTCTTCGCCCGTCAGGGAGAAGCGCCCGCGGATCCAGATCAACAGTTCTTCAAGAATGGCCGGTATCTTCTTCACAGCGTGACCCTAGCAATTCCCTCCACCATTTCAAAATGAATTGGGCGACGGCTTAGCCTGCACAATGGGAAAGGGCGCGGTGAGCAGAAGCCGGGCGAGCACTAGAGAGCTAAAGAGTCCGCCGAACCCGCTGACTCGGGGATTTGTTTGTGCGCTTGCTATTGATTTTATTCAGTAAGCCAGATATATCAAAAAGCGAAACATGAGTGAAGATTTTACAACTAATGAACGTGCGCCTCGGGTTCCTCGGTCTTTTGCCGTGCGTATCAGCGAGGATATTTCGACTGAGAATGTACACTGGGATATGGTCACGGCGAAAAATCTCAGTGCGTCGGGCATTCTTTTTAACTATGACCGCTATATTGAGCCGGGAACCCGGATCCGATTCAAAATCTCCCTACCTGTTTGTGATGCCGTGGAGTGTGAAGGGGAGGTTGTCAGGAATGTGATGGGCCCCCCCCGTGGCGTCTTCGCAGGGTCCGACCCGGAGGTGTGCGCTATCGCCGCTGTTTTCAAGGACATTTCAGAGCACGATCAACTGGTGATGGGGGAGTTTCTAAGCGCGTGCGATGAAGTGGAAGTCAATAAATTTCCGGCGGATGACAAACCAAGCAAGCCCCGTGAAAAACGGATTGACCGCTCGTTCTTCACGTGGATTCAGAGGATCGGTCAGACGGACTGGGTTTCGGCATCAATGAAAAATCTCAGCGTGTCAGGCGCCCTGATTGGTTATTCGGAACCACTGGACATCGAGGAGCAGGTTGCTTTGCGGATCAGGTTGCCGTTTTTGGAATCCCCCGTGGTGTGCAGGGGGCAGGTTGTGCGGGTAGATAAAGTAACCGCACCCGGGGCCTTGATGCAAAGTTTCTATATCGGGATAAAGTTTTCTTCTTTTGATGAAGCCGCGCAACAGCAGTTTGGCAAATACGTCGAAAAACATGGCCGTGACTAGGCCGCCCACTCCGCATCGGCGAGAAACTCGCTGACGATCTCCTGATAGGTCGCCAGTCGGTGGCATTTTTTCACCTTCTTGAAAAACGTCCGACCATTGGAAAGGTTCTGCGACGGGTAAGCCCAGAATTCTTTCATTTTTCCAAGCATTGGAAGATCGCCGTCAATGACGGAGCGGTAATTTTCGAATACCTCGTCGTGGAATCCCCTGAGTCGCTTAATTGCGTTTTCCGTTTTCGGATTGCCGCTTTTAATCACCTCGCATAGAAACGGATTGGCAAGCAAACCTCGGCCGAGCATAAATCTGTGCGTCCCTATGCAATAGGGTTCCAAGGCTTGGAAAAAGGAGAGGTCGTTGATGTCGCCGTTGTAGCAGATGGGATGTTCAATGAGCCTGGAGGCTTCTGCAAACGCGGCGAGATCGACGGTGCCGTCATACATCTGCTCGGCTGTGCGCGGGTGGACAATCACCTCGCTCAGCGGGTGACGGTTGAGCACCGGAATCAGCCGCATCACTTCCGACTTGTCCGAAACTCCGAGTCGAACTTTAACGGAGATTTTACAGGGACTCCCTGCGCAAATCTCGGTGAGTAGCTTATCGACCCGCTCGGGGCGGGGGATCAGGCCGGAGCCCCGCTGCTTGTTTCGGATGGGCTTATGCGGACAGCCGAGATTCCAGTTTACCTCGTTGTAGCCGAGGTCGTGTAGCGCGCGGGCCATATTCACAAAGTCGGCGGCGTTGTTGCCGATCAACTGCGGGATGATCGGAAGACCGGAGCTGTTTTCCGGTAGCACATCCTTCAGCAGCTTGGGATTAATTCTCTCTGCGGCGACCGTCGCAACAAACGGCGCCATCTCTGCGTCCAGCCCCTGGAAGTGCCGCACAAACGCTTTGCGGTAATGCATCGTCGTGATGCCCCGCATCGGTGCCATAATTAGAAATGGTTCGCTCATTCCTCAATGGATGCCATAAAGCGGCCGGGACTGCCAGAAATCAAATGCACGGCATCCCGGGCGGGGAACAGACAACTGCGGGTCGACACCTTGCGATTTTTGTTGTGTACTCAGACCCATGTCAGTCAATCAAGCCGTCATTTTTACGAAGCCTGTCCATCATCTTCGAACAGACCTTTCTCCGGAAGAGCTTAATCAGCGACTGCGTTGTTTTTTTGAACAAAAAGGGTTTCAGTTTGTCGTCAGCAAAAAGGTGAGCGGAGCAGATCTGAAAGCGCGAGAGGTCATCAAAGAGCATTATCTAATGTACAGCGCGGCCGCCTGCGCGGAGACGGTTCGCGTGGATGCGGCTGCAAAAGAACGGTTCGAGGCCTTCTTTGGCAGAACGTGGCAGAGCGAAATGGATGCTGGCCGCATTGTACCCATGCCCCGCCTTTTGAGCCGACCCGGTATGGATGCCCACCAGCTGTTCACCATTTGGCGAAATCTATGCGCTGGCAAGCAAGCGGTAAAGTTGCAGGCCGGATTGATCATGGGCTTTATCGAAGAGTTGAATGTGTATGCCATCAACGCCTTCTATCCTTCGCTCGAAGAGATTTTTTATGATCTCGAAGCGCGGCTCGATTATCATGTGGTGGAATTTGATTCCTCGCAGACTTCATGGAAAGAGTTTCGCCGGAATCTGCTGGGGACGACCAATGTCAGCACGGCGAATCCCGAAAGTTTTCGCGGAAAACTTTATGGCGACTACCCGGTCGAGTTCCCTGACCGCGATAATTATGTGCACGGCAGCGCCGGCCCGGTGGAGGGGGTTGTTGAGCGCACGATTCATGAGGCAGATTTCGACATCACCACGAACCCAGTCGGAGCGTACCTCGCCGAGCGGGGTGTCACGCTCCAATCCTTTTCCCGTTGGCGGAAGAGTCAGCCTCTTGCGGCCCTCGGCAACTTATTTGACGAGACCGAAGAAAAGAACACGGACGAAATTTTCCAGGCTTTGGAAAAAGAAAAAGCCCTGCTCGGATGAGCAGGGCTCTTTGAGCCTCTCGTCGTTCCGAAACGACATGAGGTCCCTTTCATAATGGGCTATTCATTCGGCTTCTCGGGCTTTGCCGGTCTCTCCGGCTTCTCGGGCTTTGCTGGCTTCTCGGGTTTTGCCGGCTTCTCGGGTTTTGCCGGCTTCTCTGGTTTTGCCGGCTTCTCGGGCTTGTTTTCTAGGCCGGCGTTTTCGTTTCGCATGACATCCCCGACCTTGAGGTCGAACGAACGATAGATGTCTCCCCAGCCCATGCCCGCCGCGCGCATGTCAAGAATACCGCTGGCGGCATCACTGTCGAACAGGGACCTCACGATGTCCTGATAGCTCGACCCTTCCGGCAAAGAGGCTTCCGCCAGACCGAGGGCTAGCTTGACGTTTCCGAACCCCATCGGACCTACAGAGTTTTCTGCGATGACGGTCTGTTCTACCAGTTCCATTTGCGGAACCTGTGATACGGATCCGTCCGGATTGGTTACATCAATCAGAACAGGGTTGCCCTGACTATCCAGAACAGGCTGTTCCACTTCAATGGCATAGCTCAACGAGTCGCCGGCACGTAATGCTTCAACCAATGGCTCGCTGTTTTCTCCGGCAAAGTCGGAAAATTCAGCCGCGAGGGTTTCAATTACTTTTTCTTCGCCGCCGCTGAGTGCTGGGGCAGGGTTCGGATCCGGGTTCGGATCCGGTTCCTGAGCGTGAAGCGTCATCGCGCACACGCAGAAGGAAATCAATCCTGCCGTGAGATACCTGAGCAATTTCATCTTCATAATGTTCTCCAGTTTATGGTTTGAAGATCAGCTGGAGGCCTCCGCCCATATCCGGACTGCTGTCACTCAGTCCATAATAGAAATAGGGAGAAAGGCTCCACGCCTCACTTATCTTGTGATTGAGGTATGTGAATACCTCCAGCGGATCATCCACTCCGCTTACAGAGGCCTGCTGGAAGTCCAGCGAGGCTCCGATATGGGTGTTGTCTGAACAGCGCCAATCGGCACCCGCCGATAGATACAGAACGTCATTCAGGTTCATGTCAGCGGGATCGCCCTTAAATTTATATCCTACGGTGAACATCGGGGTCAGCTTGCCCATCACATAGAAGTAATCCGCCTGCAGAGCGTAATCGACTTCGCCCGTACCCAGCCCCTTGTCTTCGTCTGCAGTGGGAATTTTAACTTTTCCGGTCAAATCCAGGTATCCCAGTTCAGAGGGAAGGGCTTCCAGCGAATAGGTGAGGGCAAGCCAGGTGTCGGCGATGCCGGATTCCGAGCGATCTGTTCCGCCGCCCGGCAGGACAACGCCGCCATCGATCACATTCCCGGGCCCGTCGATACTCAGCCAGCCTGTGGATATTTTTCCACTCCAGTTTCCTCGCTTATAACTGGCGCTGAACGGCACATAGAGCATGGTGGTGTCAGAGGCATCTGTGTAGTCACCCGAACTGTAATCCACGCCGGTGGAAAATTTCCATTGACCCTCTTCAGCCAAGGCGAAATCGCAAAGCAGAGCGGATAGAAGCGGAAGCGCGAGGTAAAGGCGGATCTTTCGGACGCTTCTTTTTAGAGCCCCCGAATTCTGTGCGGAATTAACTTTCATGATGAACATTCCTCCTTGGGTTGTTTTGTCGTCAGTTTATTACTGTGAGTGATGAGCATTACCTGTGACGGGAAATGCCTAGACAAAGACAGGGCGCCGCCTGTTTGACGGGGAAAGTTTGCAAAAAAAGAGAAACGGGAGGGTTGCCGGAGCCAGATCACCTTGTTCCTCAACAGAGAGGGTGACCCCGGGAGCTGAGCCGCTGTCGAATGCTTCGTCATATACGAAATCCTTTCGGAATATGATGACTTTTTTTTCGATTGCGGGCGTATTTTATCTCGGAATATGGGGGTGTCAAGTGACCATTCAAGAGACTAAAGGCCGGCCCGACGCCGGCCCCCGACCTAGCGGCCTGAATTGATAATGCGGAAAAAGCCACTGGCACCGAGTGCCGGGATTTCCACCACTTTAACGGCTTCGATGGCATCAAAATATATCGTGTTCGCCGATTGATCGATATTCATGACGTAGAAGGAAACAGTGACCGTGTTCGGAGGCGCAATGGCCTGGGCCTGTGAAAACTCCCAGCTTCCAGCCGGGCTCGAAGCGTTCAGCACGGGCAGGGACTCTGCGCCCGGCCATTCGCCGCCGGAGCTGCCGATACTGATTGAGGCCGGAGCCAGGTCATTTGTTCCGGAAGCATCTCTGAAGACGATCTTGAGCAGCCCGAGGGTTGTATTAGCCGGAAGGGGTGCGGCGGTGTACATGTACCCCGACAGGTTGAATTCTTCGCCCGGGGAGGCCGAAACAGTCTGGAAGGCTGTGGGTACCGTAAATCCTCCGGAGGCGTCGATCTGGAGGGAATAGGTGCCGCTCTGGGCAAACGCGTTAGTAACAGTCTTCCAAGGTGTCCAGCCGAACGCGTTACCGTATTCAAAATCTCCATTGGCAAGCAGGTTAGGCAGGGTATACGGTCCGGTCGCCGAGGCGTCATGTACGAGGGGCACTTGTACTTCATCATTTGTTTCGAGGCTGGTCAGGACAATCGTTGGCGTGAAGGCTTCCAGATAGATGGAATCGGAATTGCCGGCAACCGTGGTCCACGCATTCAGATCCGGAGATATCTCGATCTGGAATTGCTGGTCGCGAAGATAGGTGGGATAGCTGAACCGGGTTTGCAGATTGCCGTTGGACACGCCGGTCTGCAGAAAAGTGAGAGCGAAGGGCTCATTCCACATAGACGCCAGTCGGTAAAACATGGCTCGCGGCTCGAGCAGATCGGGCTCGGTTCCGTTATCCACAACGCGGAACACGCCCCACCACTCCTCGTTGCCTTCCCCGTCGATAACGGTTTCTCTTATATAGCCGGTAGTGTCATGAATTGAGGGGTTTCCCGCTTTCCACCACTCATCGGCATATTCAAAAACGCACCCTCCCGAAACCACTGGGCGGTTGCCCCGCAACTCATTCCACAGAGTTTCCATGGCATCGGCGGGAACCGCTGCATCTTCGGAAAACTCCGCATTGATGGTTGCATCGCAGGCGTCGTAACCAAATTCGGTAATTACCAGCGGCTTCGAGCTATTGGTGGTGTAACTCTCAAAAAAGTCCCCAAAGGTGCCCCCTCTGTAGATTTGGATGGCCCAAAAGTCGAGGTTGTCCATTATGGAATCGTAGGTCTGGACCTGATCAAGCGCATCCGTGATCGCTGTCGAAACCACCTTGTCCGGAGCCACCGCCTTCACCGCTCCGGCAATCTGGTTAATGGCCGCCCAGAAATTCGTGTCGTATCCGTTTTCATTCTGCCAGTTTACTTCATTCCCAACCAGAAAGCCCATCACAGCAGGATCATCCTTCAGTTCCGTGGCAATGGCCTCCCATTCGGGAATCAGATCATTGACGGCATTTGTATCGCTCCAGTCTGTCGCCGGGTCGATCCATTTATTGGCCAGAAGGTACAGGCTTTGATCGCCATTATTGTAGGCCGCATCAAGGAACGCGCTGTGGTTTGCTCCAGTTGTCCACCCATAAACCCGGACCACGTTTGCCCCCATTTGGCGAAGGTTCTCAAAATCACGCGCCCACAGGTTGGAATAAGCGGCTGTGTAGTAATCTCCGTAGGGCGGATCTGTTATGACACTTTTTCCGATCGGCGTCGGCTGATAACACATGCCCCGCACGTCAAAGGCGGATTCGTCCAGAAGGATTTCCCGATCCGACACTGTGAAGACACTGGTCGCATCCGCCGCCAGCGCTACCAACAACATCAGGCTCGCTATAATTCTTATGCGTTCGTACGTGTCTCTTACCTCATTTACTGCCGGCTATTGCCCAAATCCGGCTTTTTCTGCACTGAAACTGTACCATATCGGCGCGGTGTAGACAATCGTCGGTTGCCATTCCTCATTGAGTTCTGATGCGGAAAGGATAGATTGTTTCTCTTCAACAACGGGCTCGATGTGTCCACGCAAGAGGTATCCAATATGCCATTTTCTAAACTGGGGCTTTCTGAACCGCTGCAACGGGTCGCCGAAGCGGCTCATTTTGACACGCCGACTCCCATTCAAGAGCAGGCCATTCCATTGATCCTCGAAGGAGATGACCTGATCGCCCGCGCCCAGACCGGCACGGGAAAAACCGCCGCCTTCGCCTTGCCGATTCTGCAAATGCTGAGCCGGGTCGAAGAGGATTCCGGCCCGAGTCCGGTTCGCGTTTTGGTGCTGGCCCCCACGCGCGAGCTCGCGCAGCAAGTCGCCGACACCATCGAAGAATTTGAGAAAACCATGCCCTGTAAAATCGGGGTCACCGCCATCATCGGCGGAGAGAGTAAAGATTTTCAGCTGCGGCATCTCCGCCACGGCGTTCAGATCGTTGTCGCCACTCCCGGCCGATTGCTGGAGCTCATCCGCGAAGACGAAATCGACTTTGACGAACTGCGCGTCCTCGTGCTCGACGAGGCCGACCGCCTGCTCGCTCTCGGGTTTGCCGAAGAGCTCGCCCAACTGATGGACGCGCTACCGACGGAACGCCAGACGCTTCTTTTTTCCGCCACCTATCCAAAAAAGGTGGAAACGCTGGCCGGGCAGATACTGCAAAACCCCGTGACGATCAATGCGTCCGGCGATGCGCCGACTGTTGCGAATATCGCCCAGCGCGTCATCGAAGTAAACCGGCTCAACCGCCGCCCGCTTTTGCAGCATCTCATCAAACAAGAGGAGTGGGAGCATGTGCTTGTATTTGTGAGCAGCAAACGCGCCGCCCGCAACCTCGCCGTTAAATTGAGGCGCGATGGAGTTAAAGCGGACGCCTTTCATGGCGACCTCGATCAGGACGAGCGGACCTTTGTCCTGAGCCAGTTTAAAAACCGCGATATCCATGTCTTGATCGCCACCGATATCGCCGCGCGCGGGATCGACATTCAGAATCTATCCACGGTCGTGAACTACGACCTCCCGCGCTCGCCCGTCGATTACATTCATCGTATCGGACGCACCGGCCGCGCCGGGGCCGATGGCGTGGCCGTCAGCTTTGTGGACCACAGTGATCAGGCATTCTTCAACGTCATCGAAAAGCGGACAAAGCAGCATCCGCCTCGCGAGCAGATTCCCGGCTTCGAGCTGGAAGGCGAAGCCCCCAAAAAGAAAAAAGGCCCACCGCCGAAAAAGGGGAAGGGCCTCAGCAAAAAAGACAAAGCCCGCGCTGCGGAAGATCAGGACCCGACTCCGCCGAATCCGCAGTGCCCGTCGGATTAGAAATCTGATGCGAGGCTATGCAATAGACTTTTTCTTCTTCTCGGCTTCGTAGTCGTCCAGCGTGCCCGGGTAGTCGACAATCCCGTCTTCGGTGATTTCGAAGATGCGCGTGGCCAGCGTCGCGATGAAACGGTGGTCGTGCGACACAAAGAGAAGGGTGTTGGGGAAGAGCGAAAGGCTGTAGTTCAGCGCCTCAATCGATTCCAGGTCGAGATGGTTGGTCGGCTCGTCGAGCGCCAGGATATTTCCGCCTTCCATCATCATTTTGGAAATGATCAGCCGGGCTTTTTCTCCTCCGCTCAACACGTCGATTTTTTTCAGGACATCCTGCCCTTTGAAAAGCATCTTCCCCATAAAGGAGCGCAGCTCGACTTCGGGGGTGTCGACATCCGAATAACGACCGAGCCACTCAATGGCTTCCTTGTCGGCGTCGAGAAGATCCGATGCGTCCTGCGGGAAGAGGCTGATCTGAACGGTGTCGCCGAACACAATTTCCCCAGAGTCGCTTTTCAGCTGACCGCATAGCACGTTCAGCAGCGTGGTTTTGCCAATTCCGTTTTTGCCGATGATGGCGATGCGCTCTTGCGGCCCGATCGTGCAGGAAAAGTTGCTGAAGATCTTTTCGTCATACGATTTAGAAATCGATGTGGCTTCGATCACCTTATCGCCCAGCCGCTTTTTCGGATTAAAGCGAATGAAGGGCGAGACCCGGCTGCTGGCCTTAAATTTTTTGACCTCCAGTTTATCGAGCGTCTTTTTGCGAGAGGTCGCCTGCTTGGCCTTGGAGGCATTGGAGCTGAACCGCGAGATAAACGCCTTCAGTTCGTTGGCCTGCTTTTCGACCTTTTGGTTGGCTTTTTCTTGATGCTCGCGCGCTTCCAGGCTGGCAATGGTGAAGTCATCATAGTTCCCGGGGAACAGACGAATTACATGGAAGTCCAGGTCGGCAATGTGCGTGCAGACCTGATTGAGAAAGAAGCGGTCATGCGAAATCGTAATGACCGTTCCGGGGTAGCGTTTGAGCAGTTCGACCAGCCACTCGATCGACTCCATATCCAGATGGTTGGTCGGTTCGTCGAGCAGCAGAATGTCCGGTTTGCCGAAAAGCACCTGTGCCAGCAGAACCCGCAGCTTAAAGCCCCCTTGAAGAACAGTCATGGGCTGCCCCAGCAGATCCTCCGTAAAGCCCAGCCCGACCAAAAGCGCGGCCGCTTCCGCCTCCATGGAATAGCCGCCGGCCTCGCCGAATTCATCCTCGATATGCCCGCAACGGTCGTTCTCTTCGTCGGTCAACTCATCCTTTGAATAGAGCGCTTCCCGTTCACAATGCAGCTTCCAAAGCTCGGGGTTCCCCATGCACACCGTATTGAGGATCGTATGCTCATCAAACGCGGAGTGGTCCTGCCGGAGATATCCGAGCGTGCAGTTCGGCCCAATCGTCACCTCGCCCTCGCTCTGCTCCTGCTGGCCGGTCAGAATCTTCATGAACGTGGATTTCCCGCAGCCGTTGGCTCCGATGAGGCCGTAGCGGTTGCCGGGGACAAACTTGACGGAAACATCTTCGAACAGCGTGGTTTTGCCGAAGCGCATTGTGATGTGTGATGTTGTAATCATAAAAAACTCTGAGGTTAACCTGAAAAATAGCGGGCATGTATAGCAGGTTGCTCCGGAAGAGCCGACTGCTAATCGCCCCGAATTTCCAACCATCCTGTTACGCCGGACGTTTAGTGAAGGAGGAAGCCGCGCGGAGGCGGATGGAAAAACCGAGCCGCTAGTTTTGCGATCGTTTGGGGAGCCGAATGAAGATCCCAAGAAGGATGAGGCCCATTCCGGGAACCAGCCAGATGGGCTGGCGCTCAATGAATCCCATCCAAAACAGCGGCGATGCGAGAGCGATCATGATCCACAGGGTCGGCAGTCCGATTTTCTTTTTTATAACAACGCGATAGAGCACGTAGACCGGAAAGAGGAGTCCGTAGGCGCTCATGAAAAGGCGGTAGACGATTTCGCCGCCAGCGAGTCCGGCATGTGAGGGGAGCCGGGTCGCCAAAAATCCGGCAAGTCCGGAAAGGAGTGCGAGAGCCAGGAGCAGTGGTCGTTTTGACTTGGCGCCGGGGAGGGTCTGGATGCGGTCGAGATGTGCGCGAACCGTGAAGAGCCATTGGCATAGAATATGGATCAGGATTCCGGTTGCGAGCCAGGGGGTTGCGATGGGAGCCAGGCAGGTGCCATCCGCGGCGTTGGCGATGACGCCGGCATAGCGGGTGGTCAGGAGAATCATGAAGGTGAAGAAGCCGATGAATCCGATGGAGAATCCGAGTCGGCCGTTCTTTTCCGTGTCGAGTTGTTGGCGGGCATGATGGAAAGTGATGTCGAGGTACGGGCAGAGTAAAAAGCCGAACAGCATGACAGGAAGCATCCAGAGCGGGGCCATCGAGTGGTCTGCCGAGGCGAGCAGCGCAGTGTTGGCTTTCTGCACATCGGGTGTGCAGATTGTGGCGATGAATACGCCGAGGCTGAATAGAAGCAGTGCGAGTGCGATTTGCGGCGCCTGCCCGCGGCGGTTCCCCCGCTGTGAGATGAGTGCAAAGAGGAAAGAAAGCCCGATGCCTCCAGCCAGGTAGAGGGTCGGAATGTGGAAGGCCGCCCGGATGAAGCTCGTAATCCAGAGGATCCAAAACAGATGAAAGGCCAAGGTGATCGCAGAAAACCACCAGATTGCGTTGAGATGGGCATCGACGAATCGAGCGGAGTCGGCGCGGGATTGGATGACCCATCCCATGGCTGCGGCCCCGATCACATTGGGAATGGCAAAAATCAGGAAGCCGGCCCACCCCATATCACGCAGGAGGAGGGCGGGGAGAAACATGCCGATGCACCAGGTCCACGAGCAGGCGAGATAGGCGCCCCAAAGAATCGGGTTGCGCGTGAACGCTGGGGAAGCTGACTCACTCATCGGGCTGTTTTTTTGCGAAGTTTTTTGGCCTTGTGGTGTGATTTAGGGGTCACGTGGAAGGTTGCGGTGCAACGTCCGACGCACTTGGGCTTGGCGGGTTTTCCGGCGATCATCCGTGGTTTTACGCCGGGCATCAGGACCTGTACGATTTCCATGCGGATGGCGATATTGAACTCTTTGCCGGTGGCGATCAGAGCATGAATGTCGTCCAACGGGGTCATGTTGTACTCGGCGGGGCCGAGGCAGGGACGGAGAAATTTGTAATCGAGATGTTTGCAGACTACCGTGTAGTCGCCGCCGCAGAACTTGAAAAGATAGTTGCCCCCCGCAATTTCAGAGTTGCCGAGTAGAGCCGCTCCCGCCATTGCGTTGTACCAGTTTTTATTAAACCGGCGAAAAGGGAGAATCGCCCGATGAGTGGTTTCGTCGGAGGCCATCGTGATCCCTGAGTGGAAGGCGTAGGGGAGCCAGATCAGTGAGCAGATCCGGTTCCAGAAGCGGTTTCGGGTTGAAAGCTCCGATATGAACGACTCGATTCGTTCAAGGAGTGTGGTCTTCGGGTTTCCGCTGTTTTTCTCTGTGTTCGACTCTGTCATGGTTTGCTTTATTAAATCGTGAAGCTATTGCGCCGGTTTCCGATGAAGCGTTGGGATCGAACCCTTTTCAATCCGAACGGATAGTTTACGGAACCTTTGAGCGTCAGTCTACTTGAGAATGACCGGAGTTTTGCCGCTTCGCTGCCGTCGCTACGCGCCAGCCTCACTTCGTGTCCAAAGCATTGGAAAAATTAGCCGTAAAAAGCTTACCCCGCCAGCGGCGGGGTTCCGGACCGCGGGCAATTTTGTCCCCGATTCGAGGGGTGTATTCCCTCTGGAGTTGCCGGGGGGAACCATAACGGGTATCCTCTTCCTCTGAATCGGAACACGTAATCCCCGGGACGCCAGGAAATGCTATGCCGCACGAATTCAGCTCGCACAATTTAGTCCTCTATAAAAACGCCCCGGCAATCATCGACCAGGTCGCCGATAAAATAACCATTCGGCTTGCGAGTGGAAAGGCGGTGAAGGTCCGGACGAAAGACATTCAACTGCTTCACCCGGGGCCGTTGAAGAGTCTCAATCAATTAGAGCAGGTTCCTCAAGGAAATCTTGAAGAAGCCTGGGAGTTGCTGCAGGGAGAGACGGTTGAGCTGATCGAATTGGCGGAATTCATCTACGGCGAGAGCACGCCGGTGACCGTCTGGCATGCCTGGCTCGTGCTTCATGAACAAACCTGGTTCACTGGGTCGATTGATGCCATCGCCGCCCGTGCGCAGGATGAAGTGGATGCGATTCTGAACAAACAGCGCAAAAAAGAGCAGGAAGCCGAAAGCTGGCAGAACTACCTGCAGCGGGTCAAAGAGAATGCCATCCAGCCAGAGGACTTCGATCATTTGAACGATGTGGAGCGTTTGGCCTATCGCAAGGCGTCCACGAACCGCACGTTGAAGGCACTCGACATCGAGGTGACTCCGGAAAAAGCGCATCGGTTGCTTCTTCAGCTTGGGCTCTGGAATGAAGCCGTGAATCCGTATCCGGCCCGGTTCGACTGCGCAACCATTCAACCCGAGCTGGAGGTGCCGGCGCTTCCCGAAGAACCACGCCAGGATTTGACAGCGCTCGAAACCTTTGCCATCGATGATGACAATTGCAGCGATCCGGACGATGCCATCAGTCTCGACGGGGATACGCTGTGGATCCACGTCGCCGATGCCGCCGCGCTGATTAAGCCGGACTCGCCGCTTGATCGGGAAGCCCGCGCCCGTGGTGCCAATCTCTATTTGCCCGAAATTGTCATCAACATGCTGCCGCAGGGTGTCACAGAAGCGCTGGGGCTTGGATTGCAAGAACGCTCCCCGGCACTCTCTTTTAAAATCGGTTTAAACGATGACGGCTCCCCAGCCTGCGCGGAAATCACACCCAGCTGGGTTCGCGTTCAGCGCCTCAGCTATTCCGCCGCGGATCAGTTGATGAACACCTCGCCGTTTAAGGAGATGAGCGACATCACCGAACAATTCCGCAAGCGCAGAATCGCGCAAGGGGCCGCGGAGCTGAACCTGCCGGAAGTCAAGCTGAAGACCTCCGTCGACGGGGAGCTCTACAATCTCTCCGCCCGGCATGAATTGGCCGTCAAAAATCCGGTGGAATATACGGTGGCAATCAAAGAGCTGCCCCGTTTAAAAAGCCGGGACATGGTCACCGATGCCATGCTGATGGCCGGCGAAGCCATCGCTGACTTTTTGATCCAAAACGAAATTCCGGCACCCTTCGCCTCCCAAGCGCCGCCGGATGAGGCGGCAACCCCGGAGACCCTGTCTGAAATGTTTGCCTATCGCAAAAAATTCAAACGCTCCGGCCTGCACCTCGAACCCGATTTGCATGCCGGGCTCGGACTGGAACGCTACACCCGGGCAACCAGCCCGTTGCGCCGCTACTCCGACCTGCTGGTCCATCAGCAACTGCGCGCCCATCTCGGCGGACAACCATTAATCAGCGAAGCGGACATGCTGGCTCGCATGGCCGAGGCCGAACTCGGCGGAGGCAACACCTCCATGGCCGAACGCCTGAGCAACCGGCATTGGACGCTCTTGCACATGCAGCAACATCCGGAAACCATCTATCGCGGAGTCCTCGTCGATAAACGCGACGACCGCGGCACTGTGCTGATCCCCGAGCTCGCCATCGACGTCAAAATACGCCGCATCGCCGACCTTCCGCTGGATGCAGAAGTCAACGTGCAGCTCACCCGGATCAACCTCCCGGAACTTGATCTCTCCTGCCGACAGGTTTGAGGTGAATATTCCAAGCAGAGGCGCGGAGCTCCTGATTCTAAAACTCATCGACAGACCCTTTTTCGGCTCTATCCTTCAAACCCGATTGATTGACGGGGCCGGGCGGTGGTACGGTTTGATCATCTTGTAGAAAGTATTAAACTAAGGGAAATCAGATGATAAACCAGTTCGCCCATGTCAGTATCCACTCTAATGATCTTGAAGAAACCGGCCGGTTTTATCTGGGGGCGCTCGGCCTCGAAAAAGGTTTTGAGTTTATCAAGGACGGTGCCTTGTTCGGCTATTACATAAAGCTGGGAAACAACACGTTTATCGAGGTCTTCAAAGGCGATCCCGGCGAAGTCGGCAACATCAACCACATCGCCATTCAAACCGACGACATCGATGAGGTCATTGAGCGGGTCAGGAAGCACGGCTATGAAATCGGTGAAAAATCTCTTGGGGCGGATCATTCCTGGCAGGTCTGGACCGCGGACCCCAACGGCGTCCGGATCGAGTTTCATCAATACACCGAACAAAGCCTCCAGCTCACCGGCGGAGTCTGTCAGGTAGACTGGTAAACCATCGCGCCATCGTTCCCGCCATTAGAAAAAGAAAAGCCCCGCTTGGCTGTTCAATCGGCTGTCTCTCCAATGAGCGGAGCGAGTGGGTGGTAGAAAAAACGCACAGAATCGGTGGGGAGTTTCTTTGCCACGAGAGATCGCAGAGAACTCAAAAATGATGAAATAATAGGACTTCACACCGGCCCCTGCAAGAAAAGGAGACGGCCTGAGAATTTTAGAAAACAACCTCTCCACCCCTCTTGTTTCGTTTTAGGAAACCCCTCGGCTCGCTGAAGTTAAATTCTCTGTTCTATTTCTAAAAACCCCTTGCGGGCTTCTGCAGACTGTTCCTTCCAGAAGGTGACAATTGACTCATCGTTAATCTCTGTGACGGCTAGATCTAGATAATCAAGAAAAGCCTTGGTTCTTTCCAAGCGTTCTCTGATAGGGGCAGTGTCGCTGATGGCTGACCGAGTGATGAAATCAAGTAACAAAAAGCCCCGCTCGGTTGAACGGGGCTATTAAGAGTGTCTCTATGAGACAGCAATGTTCACGAGCCGCCCCGGTACCACAATCACTTTACGGATGGTTTTGCCTTCGGTCCATTTCTGAACAGCCGGGTTTTCCATGGCGATTTTTTCGATCTCGTCTTTGCCCGCGCTGGACGGCACAAAGATCTGTTCGCGGACTTTGCCGTTGACCTGCAGGGCCATTTGAATTTCGTCGCGGTGTAGCGCTTCTTCGATTACTTCCGGCCAGTCGGCGCTGAGCACGCCGCCGTCGTGGCCGAGCTCTTTCCACAGCTCTTCAGCGATGTGCGGCGCGAACGGCGAAATCAGCAGAATCACTTTTTCCATGGCGTCGCGGAAGACGGCTTTGACCTGCTCGGATGAATTATCGGAGACCTTGACGGCGTCGACCGCATTCATCAGCTCCATGATGGCGGAGATGGCGGTATGGAAGTGGAACGCCCCGTCAAGGTCGTGGGTGATCTTTTGCACGGACTCGTGCACTTTGCGGAAGAGGTCGCGTTCCGGTTTTTCCATTTTTCCAATGGATTCGGCAAGCTCACCACAAGAGTCTGGGCTAACGGACGCGAGCAGTTCTTTGTGCTGCCAGACGCGGGTCCAGATGCGTTTAAGGAAGCGGTAGGAGCCTTCAACCGCGGTGTCGTTCCACTCGGCCTCTTTTTCGGGCGGCCCGATGAAGAGGGTGTAGAGGCGGACGGTGTCGGCGCCGTAGTTTTCGATCAGCTCGTTGGGGCTGACGACGTTGCCTTTGGATTTGCTCATTTTATGGAGATTTCCGTCCGGCCCTTTTTTGCAGATCATGCCCTGTGTGAAGAGCTTGGCGAACGGCTCGTCGAAGTCGATCAGGCCGAGGTCGCTGACGACTTTGGTGAAGAAGCGGGCGTAGAGCAGATGCAGAATGGCGTGCTCAATGCCGCCGATGTATTGGTCGACCGGCAGCCAGTCGTTGGCGGCTTTGGTATCGATAGCCTGGGTGCTGTCCTGCGCGCTGAGGTAGCGCAGGAAGTACCAGCTCGAATCGACGAAGGTGTCCATCGTGTCGGACTCGCGCCGCGCGGGTTCGCCGCACTTCGGGCACTCGCAGTTCATGAATTCCTGGCTGGCGGCCAGCGGCGATTCGCCGGTCGGTTTGAATTCGACGTTTTCCGGCAGGCGCACGGGCAGTTCGTCGTCGTTGACGGGCACGGTGCCGCAGCGGTCGCAGTAGACAATCGGAATCGGCGCGCCCCAGTAGCGCTGGCGGGAAATCAGCCAGTCGCGCAGACGGAAGTTGATACAGCTTTTACCAAAGCCTTCGGCCTCGGCCTTTTTGGCCATCGCGCTGATGGCCTCGCGGTTGGGCATGCCGGTGAATTCGGCGGAGTCGAAGCAGGCGCCGTCTTCGGTGTACGCATCGTCCATTTCTGTGAGAACGAGCGAGCCTTCCGGATTCTGGATGGAGAGCTTGATCGGCAGGTCATACTTCTTGGCGAAGGCCCAGTCACGCGTGTCGTGCGCGGGCACGGCCATGACTGCGCCGGTTCCGTACATGAGGACGTAGTCGCCGACCCACAGCGGAACCTTTTCGTTCGTGTAGGGGTTGACGACGTAGCGGCCGGTGAAGATGCCTTTTTTCTCCAGCGTGTCGGATTCGCGGTCAATGTTGGTCAGCTTAGCTGAATCGGCAACAAACTGAAGCACCTCGGTCTCTTGCGGTAGTCCGGCGATCAGTTCTTTGAGGTCGCCATATTCGGGAGCCAGCACCATGTAGGTGCAGCCGTAGATGGTGTCGACGCGGGTGGTGAAGCAGGAAACCTTGTCGGAAGGGTCGTTTGCGCCGTCCTCACGCGGCACGAGGGCAAAGTCGATTTCCGTTCCTTCGGAGCGGCCGATCCAGTTGCGCTGCATCGTTTTTACGCGCTCGGGCCAGCCGTCGAGCGTGTCGAGATCGTCGAGCAGACGCTGGGCGTAGTCGGTGATTTTGAAGAACCACTGTTCGAGCGCCTTTTGGATTACGGTCGAATCGCAGCGGTCGCAGCATCCGTCGACCACCTGCTCGTTGGCGAGCACGGTCGCGCAGTCGGGGCACCAGTTGACGTTGCTTTTCTTTTTATAAGCCAGTCCGCGGTTGAACATCTGGATGAAGAGCCATTGCGTCCACTTGTAGTATTCGGGTTCGCAGGAGGCGACTTCCTTGTCCCAGTCGTAGCAGCATCCCCAGGCGGCGAGCTGCTCTTTCATGATGGCGATGTTGGAGAGCGTGCTTTCGCGCGGCGGGGTGCCGGTCTTGATCGCGGCGTTTTCGGCGGGCAGGCCGAACGCATCCCAGCCCATCGGCGAGAGTACGTTGTGGCCGCGCATTTTTTTGTAGCGCACCACGGCGTCGCCGATGATGTAGTTGCGGCCATGACCGACGTGCAGTTTGCCGGACGGATAGGGGAACATCATCAGGCAGTAATATTTGTTTTCGGTGTCCGACAGGTCGGTTTTGAACAGGCCGCTATCGGCCCAGCTCTGCTGCCACTTCGGTTCAATTTCAGAAAAGGGGTATTTCTCGTTCATAATTCATTCCTCGTAAACCGCAACAGACTACGGATTTCCCCGGATTTTCCAAGCCTTGGAAGCAACTTCGTTGCATTTCAGCGCTTCGCGGCGCAAGGGCAACAATTTTTCCAAACATTGGAAAATTGAATGGGTGCAGGCTCAGCCTGCTTCCAAACCTTGGAAAATCTGTGCGCCCCTATGCAATAGGGTGGAAGCTCAGACGATCCGGCGGTGGTGGGCAGCGATCTGCTGGATGGTTTGTTCCGGCACGCCGGCTTCGGTGGCGAAGTCCGGCCAGCGGGCGAGGGCGGCGGCGGTTTCTTCAAGCACCTGATCGATGCCGGATTTTTTTAGAAGGTTGAAGCGTTTGGCGACGGCCTCGAAGTCGGCCCGTTCGAAGTGGTCGTGTTTGCCGTTGACGCTCATTTGGTGGTGGCGAGTCCATGCGCCGTCCGGGTTGTAGCAGTAGATGATGTCGTAGGCCGGGGCGAGTTTCCATTCCCCTTTCCGGTTCATCAGGAAGGCGATGTTTTTGGTGTGATCGTCCTGATTGCGCGCCATCACGTTGAAGACCATGCGGCGGAAGAGCTGTTCAAGTGTGTCTGTGCCGAGGCCAAGGCGCTGCGCAACATCGAGCGCTTGTTCGTAGCCATAGGCCCCCGCCTGATTAAAATCCATGTGGGCAATGCCGCACAGCGACTGCATGAAAATCTTTCTCCCGTCGTCGGTGCGGTCGAAGCGGCGGGTCATAAAATGGCTGCGTCCGTTTTCTTCGAAGAGGCGGCACTCGCTCATTTCGAGTCCGGCCGCGACCGCCATGCGGTGATAGGCGTATTCAATTTTTCCGAAGCCCTGCGGATCGTTGAGTTCTTTGTCGCGGTTACCGGAGACGCCGTCGAATTTGATCAACCAGTAGCCGAAGCCTGGCGGGGCTTTCACCTGTCCGGAGAGCACGGCGCCGGTTTTTTCGTTCCACGCAATGACCGCTTTGGCGCGCGCTCCGCCGGCTGAGGTGCCGACCCGCAGGATGTCGCGCATTCCGTCGAGCTTCTCTTCGTCTTCCGGGGCAATTTTCGTGACGAGCATTTCCTTTTGCGCCAGAGCGGTATTGGCCAGGTCGACCAGCTCCGCCACGTTGACTGGCACCGAGCCGCTCTGCCGGTCGCGCAGGGCGGGGCGGAATTCGAGCGCTCCCATGCCGCGCCGCCCGAGATAGCACAGGCGTTCGATCGGCGTGAAATCGGCGGGCGTGCGCCCTGTGCGGACGAGCCATTCGTCGATCAGCAGGTTGCCGAACCGGTCGGGCAGGGCGTCGGCCAGCATGCCGGGCAGCCCGTGAAAGGATTCGCGGGCCAGTTCCGGGAATGCGTAGACCTGTTCCCGCAGCGGCATAGTAAGCGGCGCAACTTCGATGCCACTATCGAGGAAGTCCGGCGCGTACTCAAACAGTGCCAGCTGCCGGTCGGCATCCCATGCGGCGGATCCGATGGTGTTGCCCCACAGGACGACATCGGCTGTAATTGATTCTTTCATCCTTCATTCCAGACCCACGGCGTGCTGCGGGGTTTCGGATAGGTGAATTTGCTGGAGGCTTTTTGGCGTTTTTTGCCCTTGAGTTTGGAGAGCTGGATCGGGCTGATTTCCGGCTCCGGCAGGAACAGGTCGATTTGCGCCAGGCAGTCGAGTTCTCTGAGAATGGAAAGCAGGGTGTCGATGGTGAAGGGTTCGCCCCGTTCGGCTCCGACCAGTGTGCGGCGGGAGATGCCCGCTTTTTCGGCCAGCACTTTTTGGGTGACGTTCCGGTTGAGGCGCTCGGCTTTCAAACGTTTGCCAAGTTCCTGGCGGATTGCTTCGTTGTTGGCTGTCTCTAGGTTTTTCATGCAGAAAATAATGAGCTTTTTGCACGCGGATGCAACAAAAAAGTTAAATATTCTGCCTTTTAAACCATAAACACAACGGGCAGTATAACGCTCACAAAGCGCAAAAACAGCCTTTTTGGGCAATAATATGCCCCGTAGACAACAAGTTAAATAATGGAAACAATGGTGACGGTGTCGCCGTCGTGTTTCCACTTCACTTCGAGGTCGAAGAGGGTGGTGCCGAAGATGCGGTCAGGATCATCAGCCTGATAAGCCGGGCGCGGGTTGTAGCCGAGAACGTTTTTGATCAGTTGCTGCTGCGGTTTTTCCAAACCTTGGAAAACCGTTTTAGCTTCGGGCGAAAAAGAAACCGTGTTGGGGGCTTCGGGCGCGGCGTGGGCGAATGATCCCTGCGCGTCGGGGATGGAGTCGGCGTAGGGGATGTAGGGTTTGATGTCCAGCACCGGCGTGCCGTCGAGAAAGTCGCCGCCCGCCAGCTCGAGCGTGGTGCCGTTGACACGTTTGAGTTCCACCACCGACAGCCCGATCGGGTTGGGGCGGAACGGCGCACGCGTGGCGAAAACCCCGATGCGGGTGTTGCCGCCGAGCCGCGGCGGCCTCACCGTCGGCTGGAATGTTTCACAGATGCTTTCATGGAACGCGAAGACGACCCAGAGATGGGAAAATTCCTCGATTCCGCGCAAGGCTTCTTCGACGTTGTATGGCGGCAGCAGCTCCAGCGTCGCCGTGGCGCTCTTCACCAGCCCCGCCTGGCGCGGGATGCCGAACTTTTCCTTAAAGCAGGAGTGAATCACTCCGATCGGTTCCATGTTCATGCCGCCCACTCTAACTCATTTTCTAAACCTTGGAAAAACCGAAGGACAATTTTTCAAGGCGGCGACGTTAACGCGCACTGCCGAAGAGCATCAGCACGATCGCTCCCATCAGCACGGCGGCGCCGGCCAGACGGCGCAGTAGCACGCCAGTTCCGGCGGTATGTTCAATGCTCCCGATTTTATGGCTCAACAGCCAGACGGCGATGATGCTGAATAAGGCGCGCGTGCTGTAGACCACGTTGACCTCCGGGGCATGGCCGTAGCGGCCCAGCGCCAGCCCCATGCACAGAGCGGGAATCGCGCAGAGGGCGCAGCCAGCCAGTGTGTGGGTTTTTGCAGGGCTGGTCAGGTTCTTCCACGGGGTGCTGAACAGGGGGATCAGCGCGAGGGCGGCAAGCGATGAGGCCGAAAAGGTGATGGCGGAAAACCGCAGCACGCCCCAGTTTTTGGCCCAGTGCTGGAAGCAGGTGTCGCACAGCGCAAAACTGAAGACAGCGAGCAGGGTGATGAGCGCTGTACGCAGAAACGAGTGTGAGGTCGTCGAATTGGGTGTGCGTAAAATCAGCAGGGCCACCCCGGACAGAATGCAGGCAATCCAGGTGGTGGCCGGAACGGTGACCCCCAGTAGGGTGGAAACCAATAGTGCATTGAGCACCGGTTTGATGCCGGAGACCGGCGCCACAACGCTCAGGTCGCCGGTGCGCAGAGCCAGCGTGAAGAAGATCGAGCCGGCGCTGAAGCAGACGGCGGTGACCAGTGGCTGAAACCAAAGATCCAGCGGAAGCGGATCGTCATATAGAAACACAAAGGGGAGCAGCAGCAGGGCGCAGGCCCAGATGGAGAAGGCTGTTACCCGGTAGAATCCGCACCCGCCCGCCATCGCCTGTTTGTTGAGCAGGCCGCCGAAGCTGTAGGCGACGGCGGAGATAAGGGCCAGAAAAAGGTAGGGCGGAATCATTAGAGTGCTTTCAACGGCGCAGCATCCGCTTTAGAAATAAGCACCTCAACCGCTTTGTCTGTTTCGTCGAGAAGCAGGCGGCGCAGGATTTTGAGGTAGCCGCGCTCGCTTTCGGTGTGGCCGCACAGGATCACCGAGGTCCCTTGTTCGACCGCGCCGAGGACATCATGGTGTTTCATTTCGCCGGTGAGGTAGCAGTCGGCCTGAATCCCGCGCAGCGCCTCGATGCCTGCGCCCGCGCACAGGGCGACGATTTTGATCGGCTTGTCATTCGCCTTGGCGGTTTTTAGATGCTTGAGATGTAGACTCTCCTTAATTCGTTTTCCAAGGGTTGGAAGTTTGACCGGGGCTGCCAGTTCAACGATGCGCGCGCCGCCGGCTTCGGCGCAGTAGAGGTCGCCGTCGCCGAGCGCATCGGCCAGCCAGTCGTTGACGCCGCCGGGCGCGGCATCGAGCGCGGTGTGCGGCGAGTAGACCGCGATCTCTTTTTGAATCAGCCGCATGGCGATCCGCGCCTGCGGATTCGATTTTCCCAATGCCTGGAACCCGCCGAAGAAGAGCGGGTGATAGGTGATGATGGCATCAACCTTCAGTTGAACGGCTTCGCGGGCGACGGCTTCGGTGAGGTCGACGGTGAGCAGCACTTTTTTGATATCGCGGCTTTTAAGCGGCTCGATCAGCAGGCCGGGATTGTCCCATTCCTCGGCCAGCTCAAGCGGTGCGATTTCTTCCAGACAGTCGATAAAAGTTTTAAGCTTCATGGCTTGGATTGTAGGCAGGGCGAAGTAATATCGCAAGCAGTGCTTGACGGAGGGGGGCTTAAACATTAGTTGTTGGGTCATGTTTTAAACAGAAACGAGGGAGAAAATCATGAAAAAATTCAAATGTGCATCCTGTGGATACATCCATGACGGGGACGAAGCGCCTGAAACGTGTCCGAAATGCGGAGCGTCTAAAGAGCAGTTTGTTGAACTCGATGAAGCCGCCGCTTCGTTGGTAGAGCGTTCGCGCAACACTAATGCGCTACATGCGGAAGTGATCGGGATGGCCCGCGAGCTGGAGGCGATCTGTGAAGATGGCATTGAAGATGCGCTGGATCCAGGTTGCGTTGATGTGTTCACCAAATCCCGCGCCATGGCCTGGCAGATTATGAAGCTGTCGATGACTGAACAGCAGGGACACATGGGCAAGGGAAAATGGGGCTAAGCGGAAGACGGAAGTCTGAGGATTGAAACCTGAATGGGCGCGCCGGAATCCGGCGCGCCTTTTCTTTTCCAAGGCTCGGAAAAAACGGACGGTATTTCTCCAAGGTTCGGAAAAACCTTGATTTGAGAGGCTAAATATCCTTTTATCCGAAAAAGCGGATAAAGGACTATGGACAATCTACTCGATGTATTTAAGGCGCTGGGCGACGAGGCCCGTTTGCGGATTCTGCGAGCGGTGGAAATCGCGGAGCTTTCGGTGGCGGAGATTGTGACGGCGTTGAAAATGCCGCAGTCATCAGTGAGCCGCCACCTGAAGCCGCTGCGCGACAGTGGTCTGCTCGAAACCCGCCGCGAAGGAACATCTGTCTATTACCGTCGCGGACCGGTTTTTCATGATGCATCTTTTGCGCAGCTGCTCAGCGAAAAGCTGGCCGAGCTGCGCGGTGCCAGCTGTGACCGCGCGGCCGTCGATAAAGTGCTCGAGCAGCGCCGCAAAGAGAGCACGAAGTTTTTTGATGAGATTGCCGGGCGGTATGGTTCGTTGACCGAGCCGGGCGGCGGCTGGCGCGGGATGGCCGCGGCGCTCGCCGCGGGTTTCAGCGGAAAATCGGTTGCGGACATCGGTTGCGGCGAAGGTGATTTGACGCTGCTGCTGGCTCGTTTTGCCAAGCGGGTTACGGCGATTGATTTGTCCGCTCAGATGCTGCGCGTCGTGCAGGAGCGCTCGGCGGAAGCCGGCGTGGCCGGTCGCGTGGCGGTTGAAAAGGGCGATCTTGAAAAACTGCCGCTGAAAGCGAACAGCGAGGATGCAGTGTTTGTTTCTCAGGTGCTGCACCACGCGACGCGTCCTGGCAAGGCATTGCAGGAGGCCGCTCGGGTTTTGAAGCCCGGCGGGCAGATGATCCTGCTCGATCTGTCGCGGCACGATCAGGAATGGGTGCGCAATGAGTGGGCCGACCAGTGGCTTGGCTTTGATGAAAAAGAACTGCGCGGCTGGCTGAAGGACGCCGGGTTGAAAATTAAAATTTTCCAGACACTGGAAGGGCCGGAGCCGGCTTTTTCGGTGTTGATGGTTGTTGCTGAAAAAAACGGATAAAAAACGGAGCAAAAGATTATGGCGACCCCGAAGAAGAAAACAAAGAAGATGGATTACCTCGTTCAGGATATTTCACTGGCACCCTTTGGGCGCAAGGAAATGGAGTTGGCGGAGCACGAAATGCCGGGACTGATGGCGCTGCGCGAAAAGTATGGCGCGGAGAAGCCCCTCAAAGGTGCGCGGATCGCAGGATCGCTGCATATGACGATTCAGACGGCGATGCTGATTGAGACCCTGCAGATTCTTGGCGCGAAGGTGCGCTGGGCGAGCTGTAATATTTATTCGACGCAGGATCATGCCGCTGCCGCGATCGCAAAAACCGGCACACCGGTTTATGCCGTGAAAGGCGAGACGCTGGAGGAGTACTGGGAGTACACCGATAAAATTCTCGATTGGGGGAACGGACAGGGTCCGAACATGATTCTTGATGACGGCGGCGACGCCACCATGTTTGTGCAAGTCGGCGTGAAAGCCGAGCAGGATCCCTCTATCCTTGACCGCAAACCCGGTAGCCCCGAAGAGGCGGTTTTCTATGCGCAGTTGAAAAAAGCTCTCAAAAAAGATCCGACCCGCTTCTCACGCATCGCCAAAGGGATTCGCGGCGTAACCGAGGAGACCACCACCGGCGTGCATCGCCTGTACCAGCTGGCCGAAAAGGGCGAGCTGCTGTTCCCGGCGATTAATGTGAATGATTCGGTGACCAAGTCGAAATTTGATAACGTCTACGGCTGCCGCCATTCATTGGTCGATGCCATCATGCGCGCGACCGACGTGATGCTTTCCGGGAAAGTGGCGGTTATCGCTGGTTATGGCGATGTCGGCAAAGGCTCCGCGCAGTCACTTCAGGGGCAGAATGCCCGCGTGATTGTCACCGAAATCGATCCGATCTGTGCCTTGCAGGCTTCGATGGCCGGGTTTGAAGTACTGCCGATGGACGAGGCGTGCAAGCTGGGGGATGTGTTTGTGACCACGACCGGGTGCTGCGATGTGATCACTGAGCGCCACATGAAGCAGATGAAGAATCAGGCAATTGTCTGTAACATCGGCCATTTCGATTCCGAAATTCAGGTCGAGAAAATCCGTAAGTATAAATGGACAAACATTAAGCCGCAGGTTGACAAAGTCACTTTCCCGAAGGGCAACAGCATTCTGCTACTGGCTGAAGGGCGGCTAGTGAACCTCGGTTGTGCGACGGGGCATCCGAGCTTTGTTATGTCAAACAGCTTCACCAATCAGGTGCTGGCGCAGATGGAGATTTGGCAGAAACATGGCACGAAAGATCAATACCCTATCGGGGTCTATGTGCTTCCGAAGCATTTGGATGAAGAGGTCGCCGCACTGCACCTTGGCCGTTTGGGAGCAAGGCTGGATGTCTTGACCCGCAATCAGGCGAAGTATTTGGGGATTCCCCAAAAGGGGCCGTTTAAGCCGGAACATTACCGCTATTAAGTAAGGATAATAATGGCTTATGCGGAGTGCGGATAGAATGATTCGTCTTTAAAAAAACATCCCGTCTTTTTTCTTGTCGTTGGCTGAGAGATAATGTACAAAGAGCGTGTCAACAGAGGGGGAGAAAAGAATAGAGGGTAAAAATGATTGTTGACTTTGACGGTCATGCTTTCATACCCTGCACGCCCAAAAGAAAAGGAGACTAATTATGGCTACAAATCCTATTGGCAAAGGAACCAAGACAATCGGCATTAACATGTCGAAGAAAATGGCGGACGAGCTCGAGAAACGTGCGAACTCTATGCACATTTCCAAAAGCAAGTACTGCAAAATTATTTTGCAACAGTGGATTGATTCTGGAAAGAAACTGACACTGTCCGAAGGGAAATAGTCGAATTCGATAAATCGACTGTTGAACGCTCTGTAACGCAAGTTACAGAGCGTTTTTTATATCGTCGAGAATCGCATTCGTAGCGGCAGCCGGGTCACTGGCTTGCACAATGGGTCGCCCCACCACCAAGTGAGTGGCGCCTTGCTGAACCGCAAAGGCCGGCGTGGCAACTCGTTTCTGGTCACCTACATCGCCGTCCGGCATCCGGATGCCCGGTGTTACCAGCAGGGCGTTTGGAAAACGTTCGCGAAGCGCACCGGCTTCATGCGCACTGGTGACTAGTCCGTCAATTCCGGAGCTAATGGCCAGCTCGCCCAGCGCCAGCGCCTGTTCGGAAACGGTTCGGTTAATGCCCAGGTCGACGAAGTCGTCCTGACTGAGGCTGGTCAGGGTCGTGACGGCAACCAGCTTGGGCGGGTTGTCGCATTCGCGTGCGGCTTTTGCCGCGGCTTCGAGCATGGCCCGCCCGCCGATTGCATGTACGGTCATCAGATTCACTCCGTGGCTGGCCGCGGTTTTTACAGCGTTTGCAACGGTTCGGGGGATATCGTGCAGCTTGAGATCGAGGAAAATCTTTTTGTTCCTCGCTTTCAACGGGGCGAGAATTTCCGG
>JACKQG010000406.1_pt2 | contig 48276 bp, 49 predicted proteins | sample 8237621 | NCBI WGS metagenome assembly JACKQG01 (sample SAMN15677084, study PRJNA649215) | marine metagenome | biome: marine; feature: Black Sea; material: saline water; isolation source: suspended particulate matter (SPM) from the Black Sea western gyre | collected 2013-06-09/2013-06-10 | depth... | reverse complement strand
CGTGGTCCAACTCAAGGATCCAGCCGGCCACGTTGTCGAGGAAGTAGCGGTCGTGTGTGATGGCGACCACGGTGCCGGTGTAGTCGCGCAGGGTTCGTTCCAACCATGCCACCGACTCGGCGTCGAGGTGGTTGGTGGGCTCGTCCAGCAACAACAGGTCGGGCCGGGCCAGCAGCAGCCGACACAGGGCCACACGTCGACGCTCGCCGCCAGAGAGTGTGGCAACGTCGGCATCACCGGGCGGCAGGCGCAGGGCGTCCATGGCAATCTCGATGTTGCGCTGCAGGTCCCATGCCCCTGCGGCCTCAATGCGTTTCTCCAGGGCGGCCTGGTCCTCGCCCAGCTTCTCGAAGTCGGCATCGGGCTCGCCCCAGCCTGCCAGGACCTCCTCGTAGCGGGCCAGCAGCCCGGCCACCTCGCCGACCCCCTGCATCACGTTTCCCTGGACGTCCGTGGATTCGTCCAGGGCTGGTTCCTGTTCCAGCAGGCCGACCGTGAAGCCGTCGGTCAGGCGGGCCTCGCCGGTGAAGCCGTCATCGACGCCGGCCATGATCCGCAGCAGCGTGGACTTGCCGGCGCCGTTGGAACCCAGCACGCCGATCTTGGCCCCCGGGTAGAACGCCAGGGTGATGTCTTTGAGGACGTCACGGTCCGGCGGGTGGAACCTGCCGACCTTGCGCATGGTGAAGATGAACTGGGCGCTCATGGCGGCTGAGGCTATCGGCGCGGCTGCTCGGCCCCCGTGGTCGTCTGGCGCCGCCATCGGCCCTACGCTCCCCGCTGTGATCAAGGCGGTTCTCTTTGACTTCGGTGGTGTGTTGACTGTCAGCCCCTTTGAGGCGTTCGCCGCCTACGAGGTTGAGGCGGGTCTCCCGCCGGACACGATCAGGCTCATCAACTCCACCAACCCCGATACCAACGCCTGGGCCGCCTATGAGCGCCGCGACGTCGGTACCGACGAGTTCTGCCGCCTCTTCGAGGCTGAGGCGGCCTCCCTGGGTCTGACGGTCGACGCCTCCCTGGTCCTGGCCGGCCTGCACGGCGACCTGAGGCCCGCAATGGTCGAGGCCCTGCGGCGCTGCTCTGAGGCGTTTCCCACGGCGCTGCTCACCAACAACGTCGAGCCCATGGCCGGCGGCGAGATGCAACCGGGGTTCGCCGAGGTCGTAGCGCTGTTCGACGTGGTTGTGGAGTCCAGCGTGGTCGGCTGTCGCAAGCCCGAACAGCGCTTCTACGAGATCGCCTGTGAGCGTCTTGGTGTGCAGGCTACGGGGTGCGTCTTCCTCGACGACCTGGGCGTCAACCTGAAGCCGGCCCGCGCCATGGGCATGACCACCATCAAGGTCGCAGATCCGGCAACGGCGATCGCCGAGTTGTCCGACGCTGTGGGCCTGACGCTGGCCTGAGGCCGGCTGACGAGGCGGTACCGTCGGTCGTGATGAGAATCGTCACATGGAACGTCAACTCCCTGAAGGCCCGGCTGGGGAGGGTCGAGGCCTGGATCAAGGCCGTGCAACCAGACGTGCTGTGCATCCAGGAGACCAAGATGACCGATGAGGCGTTCCCGCACGCGGCCTTCGGGGTGCTCGGCTACGAGTCCGCCCACCACGGAGAGGGCCGCTGGAACGGTGTGGCCGTTGTCTCCAGGGTCGGCCTCGAAGATGTTCGTGCCGGCTTCGCCGACGGTCGGGACGACCCCGATCCCGATGCCCGCATCCTCTGGGCGACCTGCGGGGGAGTGCGGGTCGCATCGTGTTATGTGCCCAACGGCCGCGAGGTCGATCACGACCACTACCACTACAAGCTGGACTGGCTGGGTCGCCTTCACGATGATCTTGTTGCAAACACGGACCTGTCAGGCGACAGGGTCGTTGTGGTGGGCGACTTCAACGTGGCCCCCGACGACCGGGACGTCTGGAGTCCTGCAGCCTTTGAGGGATCGACCCACGTGACCGTGCCCGAGCGCGAGGCCATCGAACGCCTGGCAAGCCTTGGTCTCGTCGATGTGTTCAGGGAGCGCTTCGACCAGGAAGGCCTGTACTCGTGGTGGGACTACAGGGCCGGGGCCTTCTACAAGAAGCACGGCATGCGCATCGACCTGATCCTGGCCTCGCCGCCCGCCGCTGAGGTCCTTGACTTTGTGCTGATCGACCGCAACGAGCGCAAGGGCGAGAAGCCAAGCGACCACGCACCGGTCGTGGCCGACTTCTTCCTCAACTGAGTTCCGGTAACTGGCAGGTCACTCGAGGTCGGCGAGGACAGCCAGCAGGTCGTCGCCGTAGCGGTCCACCTTGACCGGCCCGATTCCGGGCACGGTCAACAGTTCGGCTGGCGTGGTCGGCCTGGCCTCGAGGAGTGCCTCGAGGGTGGCGTCGGTGAACACCACAAAGGCCGGCACGTTGGCGGCCTTGGCGGTTGCCAGGCGCCACGCCTTGACCGCTGCAACGTCGGGGTTGTCGGGAAGGGCAGGGCGGCGGGTCCGTGAGCGGGCTGCCTTGGCAAGACGGCTCTGGTCGCGGCGGTCAAGGGGCTTGTCGAGGCCGTTGATGGCGGCGTCAATGTCGGTGAGCCACGGCGATGGTGACCTCCGTGAGGTTCTGGTGCCGAATGTGCGTTCGGCTGCCCAGGTGCAGTGCAGCACCTCCTCGGCGCGGCTCAAGGCCACGTAGAGAAGGCGCCGTTCCTCGGCCAGGGACTTCGGGTCGCGTGCGTGCGCGATCGGCACCAGCCCCTTTTCGAGACCGGCGATGTGGACGATGGGCCACTCCAGGCCCTTGGCGCCGTGAAAGGTGGAGACCTCGACGGCGTCGGTGGAGGCGTCGATTCCGGCACCGGCGCTTGTGCGGACCCACGTGTTGAAGTCGTCGGGGGTTCCGCGAGGGTTGAGGGCGAGGAACTCGTCGATGAGGCGTCGGAGTTCTGCGAACGCGACATCTCGTTCGGCATCGCGGGGGTTGGCTGGCTGGTATGAGGTATCGGACCCGGCATCGGATCCGAGGTCGCCCAGCTGCTCGGCAAGGGCCCCTTTTCTTTTCCTGAGAGAACTCAGGGCGGCCCGCACGTCGGCCCGATCCAGGAGGGCGCTTCCGGAGCGTGTCCGGACAGGTATCTCGGCGGCGGTTAGCGCGGTAGCCACCATCTCAGCCTGGGCATTGGTGCGCACAAGCACCGCCTGTTGTGACCACGGCCGGTCGACTCCACGCGACTCCCTGACCCGGCGGGCGATTGCAGCAGCCTCCTCCCGGTCGTCGGTGTGGGCGGTGATGGTGGGGTTGGGGCCGCTCGGCTTGTTGGCCTCCATGGGGTCACGGTCCGAAAGTGCAGCGGCGGCTGTACGCAGGACCTGTGGGGTGCTGCGGTAGTTCTGACGTAGCTCAAGCACGGTTCCGTCGCGGAAATGGGTGTCGAAGCGGCGCAGGTGGTCGGCGTCGGCGCCGTTCCATCCGTAGATGGCCTGATCGGGGTCGCCGACCACGCAGAGGTCGTTGCGGCCTCCAAGCCAGGCATCAAGCAGGGAGAATTGCAGCGGGTTGACGTCCTGGAATTCGTCGACGTAGATGTGGCGAAAGCGCCACCTCTGGGCGTCGGCGAACAACTTGGACCTTCTGCCTTCGCCTGTGAGGGCTCGCCGGCAGCCGTCCAGGAGGTCGTCGAAGTCGACCTTTCCCTGCTGGGACTTGAGGTCCTCGTAGTCTTTGAACACGCCGGCCAGGATCGTGAGCGGCAGCGGTGGGTTCCGGCCGGCTTCTTCCGCCGCGGCCGCGTATCGCTCGGGAGTTACCCGCCGGGCCTTGGCCCACTCAATTTCTCCGATCACGTCGAGGGTGTCGGTGCTTCGCTTGTCCCGTGGCAGCAGCGAGTTGACAAGGCTGTACTTGCTGTCGATCAGCTCCGGTTCGGAGATGTTGTTGTCGTTCCACCAGATACGCAGCTGCGCGTAGGCGACCGAGTGGAAGGTGCCGGCAGCAACCTGATCTCGCAGGCCCAGGATGCGTAGCCGGGACCGCAGTTCAGCGGCGGCCTTGCGCGTGAAGGTGAGGGCCAGGACGCGGCGGGGGTCGCTGCGGCCGGTCAGCGAACGCCAGGCGATCCGGCGGGTGAGCACCCGGGTCTTGCCGGAACCTGCACCGGCGTGGATGGCGAGGGGAACAGCGTCGGTCGTGACGGCCGTTGCCTGGGCCTCGTTCAGGCCATCCAGCAGGGCATCGGCTGCTACAGAGGTTGCCGGTTCGGCGCTGAGCATGCCGGGTTCCGACGTTGGTGAAGACATGGCTGCACCCTACCCACGGCCGGTGACGGCCTTCTCGGGGTGGCGCCGTCCTCGGGACAGATTGTCGCCCCTACGATTCCCCTCGTGGAGACGGTCGATACGGAGACGTTCGAGGCACTCGTGGCCGAGGCACTGGATGCTCTGCCAGCCGAGCTGGGTGACCTCATGGACAACGTTGCTGTCCTGGTGGCAGACAGCACCGACCGTACCGACATGGGCAGCCTGCTGGGCCTCTACGAGGGCGTACCCCTCACCCACCGTGAGAACTACGGGGGAGGTGGCGCCGTCCTACCGGACCGGATAGTCCTGTACCGGGAGACCCTGTGTGGAGTCTGCAACGACCTTGACGAACTACGCCGCCAGATTGGCGTGACGGTGGTGCACGAGGTGGCCCATCACTTCGGCATCGACGATGACCGCCTGCAGGAACTGGGCTGGGCCTGAGGTCACCGAAACCGAGTTCGGCTGTCAGTTCTGGAGGCGTTCCATGGGGACGTGGGGGAGCCCCTCGTCGTCGAAGTCGGGCCCTGTCCTCTCGTAACCCAGCGACCGGTACCAGTCCTCGAGGTGGACCTGGGCGTGGAGGGTGATTCGTCCCGGGGTGGAGTCGTGGACATGCCCGATGAGCATCCCGGCGAGTCCCGTTCCCCGTGCTACCGGATCCGTCACGACCCTGCCGATCCGGTGGCTTCCGTCGACCTCGGCCAGCAGCCTCAGGTAGGCGGTGACCCTGTCGGATTCGTCTGGCCCGCATACGAAGATGTGGCGGGTCCCTTCCTCGACGTCGCGTCCGTCGGGGTCTGTGTAGACGATGTCCTGTTCGACGACGAACACCTCGGAGCGCAGGCGCAGAATCGAGTAGAGGGTCGGCGTGTCCAGGTCGCCGAACCTGTGGTCCCTGATGGTCGTCACAAACGTGACGGTACCCGTCGACCGGCGTTGCGGACCCGCCCGGCTTGCCCGGCGGCCGATGGCATCCGATGATGGCGCTGTGAGCACCGCTGAGCTACCTACCGGAATCAACCTCTGCTACGAGTCGTTCGGCGACTCTGCTGCGCCGACGATCCTGTTGATGCATGGTCTGGGAAGCCAGCTGCTGCTCTGGGAGGAGGGCTTTTGTGAGGGCCTGGCTGCCACCGGCTTCAGGGTTGTGCGCTACGACCACCGCGACAGCGGGCTGTCCACGATGCTCGCCGACGGCGACTCCTACACGCTGTCGGACATGGCGGGCGACGCCGTCTGCCTGGTCGACTACCTCGGGGTGGATGCCGCACACATCGTGGGTTTCTCCCTCGGGGGGATGATCGCCCAGACCTTCGCCATCGAACATCCCGACCGCACCCGCAGCCTTGTCTCGATGGGTTCCAACACGGGCAACCCGGATTTTGGTCGACCCGGGGGTGAGGTATTGGCCGCCCTTGTCGCACCCGCACCTGAAGACCCTGGGGAGCGCGCCGCCAAGGACCTGGCTGACCGTCGACTCTGGGCAAGTCCCGAATGGCACGATGACGATCATGCCCTCGCTACGTTCGCCAGGTATGCGGCCCGTTCGGTCCAGCCCACCGGCGCGTTTGACCGCCAGTTCGCCGCAGGTGGCGGTGACAGGGAAGAGGCCCTCAGGAACCTCACGGTCCCTACACGTGTCATCCACGGAACCGCTGACACGCTCCTTCCGATGAGCGGCGGCGAGCGGACCGCTGAGGTGGTCCCCGGTGCCGACCTGGTGCTGATAGAGGGCTGGGGCCACGACCTGCCGACGGGTGCCTGGCCGCACCTGATCGATGCCATCTCGACCCACTGCCGCGCTGTCGAGCGGGAACGAGCCGACAAGGAGAATGCAGGAGGAGGCGCAGATGGGAGCTCTTGACGGTGTTCTGGTAGTGGAGTTGGCCGGGATAGGTCCGGGCCCGTTCTGCGGAATGATGCTCTCAGACATGGGTGCCGATGTGGTCCGCATCGACCGCGCCTCGTCGGTGCGGGGTGGCGACCCGGCAGAGCCTCCGATGATGGTGAACGACCGCGGAAGGCGCAGCGTGGGCGTCGACCTCAAGTCACCCGAAGGCATCGAGGTCGTCATGCGCCTCGTCGAAAAGGCTGAGATGGTCTTTGAGGGTTTCCGTCCCGGCGTTGCCGAACGACTCGGGGTGGGCCCGCAGGACTGCATGGCCCGCAACAAGGCCGTCGTGTACGGGCGCATGACCGGCTGGGGCCAGGAGGGTCCCTACTCGCATGCGGCGGGACACGACATCAACTACATAGCCCTGGCAGGTGCGCTGGCACACATGGGCCGGGTCGATTCCGGCCCCGTGCCCCCCCTCAACCTGGTCGGCGACTTCGGCGGTGGCGGCATGTATCTGGCCTTCGGGATGGTGTGTGCCCTGCTCGAGGCTCGCTCGTCTGGCGAGGGACAGGTGGTGGATGCCGCCATGGTGGATGGGGTAGCCAGCCTCATGGGTATGTTCCACGGGATGACGGCCACCGGCTTCTGGGACCCCGCGAGGGGTAGCAACATGCTCGACACAGGCGCCCACTTCTACGACGTCTACGAGTGCTCCGACGGTGGGTGGATCTCGATTGGTTCGATCGAGCCGCAGTTCTACGCCGAGTTGATCGACAAGCTGGGTCTTGATCCCGAGGTGTTCGCCGGCCAGCACGACCGCTCCCGCTGGCCCGAGCTGAAGCAGAAGGTTGCAGCCGTGGTGGCCACCCGGACCCGCGACGAGTGGGACACCATTCTGGAGGGCAGCGACGTCTGCTACGCACCCGTGCTGGACCTCAACGAGGCAACAGCTCATCCCCACAACGTTGAAAGGGGCACGTTCGTGGATGTGGCAGGGCTGGTTCAGCCCGGGCCGGCACCGCGCTTGAGCCGCACACCGGGCGAGGTGCAGGGACCGCCGGCACATCCGGGCCAACACAGTGACGAGATCCTGGACCTTGCCGGGTACGACGCCGACGAGATCATCGCCCTCCGGGAATCAGGAGCGGTGGCCTGATGGTCGACCCGTTCGTGGTGACCCTGGCAAGCCTCCGTGACATCCACGAGGGCATGGCGTGGATGATGGTGATCGGGAACGGCATGGCAGGCGCGTGGGCGCTGGCGGCCCACAGGGTCGTGGTCCTGCGTGGACGTTCCCTCTGGTGGTTTGTGGGCCTGGTGCAGTTGACGATCGTGGCCCAGGTGACGCTCGGGGTCGGCCTGGTTGCAGGCCAGGGGATAGATCCGCCACAGTTCCACCTCTTTTATGGCTTCGTGGCGTTCATCACGGTGGGAATCGTCTACAGCTACCGCCAGAGCATGCGGGCCCACCGCTACCTGCTCTACGGCTTCGCCGGTCTGTTCCTCATGGGGCTCGGCATCCGGGCCATGCTGGTCGGGGCCGTCTGAGCGTCCCTCAGGCCGACAGCCTCTTGCGGAGGTCGGCCAGCTGGCGGCGTAGTTCCTCCGGCAGCCTGTCGCCGGCCCTGGCGTAGTGCTGTTCGATCAGGTCGGCCTCGCCCTGCCAGGCATCGGTGTCGACAGCAAGCAGGGCGTCCATGTCCGCGTCGGTCAGGTCGAGGCCGCTGCGGTCTATTGCATCGGTCGTGGGGACCATGCCGATGGCGTTCGGGACGGCCTCTCCGGTTCCGCCGATCCGTTCCATCACCCACTTCAGGATCCTGGAGTTTTCGCCGAAGCCGGGCCACATGAAGGAACCGTCGGCGTCCTTGCGGAACCAGTTCACCCAGTAGATCCGGGGCAACTTCGTCGGGTCGGCACCCGCCCCCATCTCCAGCCAGTGGGCGAAGTAGTCGCCCACGTTGTAGCCGATGAAGGGCAGCATCGCGAACGGGTCAAAGCGAACCTCGCCGACGGTGCCGGCGGCGGCTGCGGTCTTCTCGGAACTCATGATCGAGCCCAGGAACACGCCGTGTTCCCAGCTGTGTGCCTCGGTGACAAGTGGGACGTTGGTTGCCCTGCGGCCTCCGAACAGGATCGCCGAGATGGGGACCCCGGCAGGGTCCTCCCACTCGGGGGCTATTGAAGGGCACTGTGATGCCGGAGCTGTGAAGCGGGCGTTGGGGTGGGCTGCCCGACTTTCGCTGTCGGGTGTCCAGTGGTCGCCCCGCCAGTCGGTCAGCTCGGCTGGCGGCTCGTCGGTCATGCCCTCCCACCAGATGTCGCCGTCGGGGGTGGCGGCCACGTTCGTGTAGATGCAGTTTCCCCAGAGGGTCTTCATTGCATTCTCGTTGGTCTTCAACGAGGTGCCGGGTGCAACGCCGAAGAACCCCGCTTCCGGGTTGATGGCGTAGAGGCGTCCATCGTCGCCGAACTTCATCCATGCGATGTCGTCTCCGACCGTCTCGACGGTCCAGCCGGGGAGGGTGGGTACCAGCATGGCCATGTTGGTCTTGCCGCATGCAGACGGGAAGGCGGCGGCGATGTAGCGCTTCTCGCCGCCGGGAGGCGTGATCCCGAGGATGAGCATGTGTTCGGCCAGCCACCCGTCGTCGCGGGCCATGGTCGACGCGATCCGCAGGGCAAAGCACTTCTTTCCGAGCAGGGCGTTTCCTCCGTAGCCCGAGCCGTATGACCAGATTTCCCTCGTTTCGGGGAAGTGGGAGATGTATTTGTTGTCGGCATCGCAGGGCCACGGGACGTCGTCGGCGCCGTCGAGGAGCGGGTAGCCAACCGAGTGCACACAGGGCACGAAGGTGTTGTCGCCCAGAACGTCGAGGACCGCCTGACCCATTCGGGTCATGATCCTCATGTTCACCACCACGTACGGGGAGTCGGTCAACTGCACACCGATGTGGGCGATGGGTGAGCCGAGGGGACCCATGCTGAACGGGACCACGTACATGGTCCGGCCCTTCATGGCTCCCCGGTAGAGCTCGAGCATCTCGGCCTTCAGCTCGTCGGGGTCGCGCCAGTTGTTGGTGGGGCCGGCGTCGCCCGCATTGGTGGTGGAGATGTAGGTGCGGTCCTCGACCCTTGCCACGTCGGCCGGGTCTGAGAGGGCGAGGTAGCTGTTCTCGCGAAGGTCGTCGTTGAGGCGTTCGAATGTGCCGGCCTCGACCAGCTCGCCTGCCAACCGGTCGTATTCGGCTTCGGAGCCGTCGCACCAGTGGATCTGGTCGGGAGAGAGGATCTCCTGCCAGTGGGAGACCCAGTCGATCAGTTGCTGGTTACCGGTTGGTGCCATGCGGACCCATTGTTATGGGGATGCCGTGGCAAAAGCCACACGCTCAGGTGTGACTCCTGTCAATGTTCGGCCTCCCCGGCTCAGGGCGGAGCCGGAACCCGTACCTTTCAGGACAGGTCGGGTGTTCCCATGTCGGCTTCGGAGCCGAGCGACAGGCCGGTGGCCCGACCGTCTCCGTCCAGGTCGAATACAACGCGCTGTCCCTGTCGGAGCATGCGAAAGATGGAGCCCTCAATGGCGTTGTCGGCAAGGTCGAACTCGGCCAGGTCGGACTCACGGACGAGGATGCCGTCTCCGGTGCCGGGGTCGTAGGACTTGACTACACCCTGCACGGTGGTTCCTGTACCTGTCTGGTGCCGGAAGGTCAGGCCCGGTCGGCCGACTTGTGTACGGCCTTGGTGACCTTGCCGGCCTTGATGCAGCCGGTGCAGACGTCGATCCGCTTGGTGGTCTTGCCGACCACGGCGCGCACGCGCTGGATGTTTGGGTTCCAGCGACGGTTGGTCCGTCGATGGGAGTGGCTCAGGGACTTGCCGAACCAGGGCTTCTTGCCGCAGATCTCACAGACGGACGCCATCACACACCTTGGTCTTCATTGTATGGACCGTCGGCAATCTGGTTAGCCGACTGGACCTGTTATCGAACCGTGAAAGCGTACGGCCGGGTACCCCGTGTCTCCAACCCTCGGGCGTGTCGGGTCGCGGGGTTGGACTACCTCCACCACGTCGTTGGTTACGATCGCTGACCGTGACGCTCACCTCTATTGACGCGGGTGCCCTGCGATCCGTGATGACGGGTTTCGCCGAGGCGCTCTCCAGCCACCGTGAGGTGCTGAACCTTCTCAACGTCTACCCGGTTCCAGATGGTGACACCGGCACCAACATGTTCATGACCGTCGAGTCCGTGGTGACCGGGTTGGACGAACTTGACCCGGACCCCGACCTGGGTTCAGTGGCGGGGGCCATCTCGCATGGTTCTCTCATGGGGGCCCGTGGGAACTCCGGGGTGATCCTCTCCCAGATTCTGCGCGGCCTCATGGACGTGGTGGCCGGTTCCGGCGAGGTGGGCGGTCGGGTACTCGCCGATGGCATGGCCAGCGCCTCTGCTGCTGCGTATACGGCGGTGATGAGGCCCGTTGAGGGCACGATCCTGACCGTGGTCCGCGAGTCTTCCACGGCGGCTCTCGGTGCAGCCGATGACGGCGGCGATCTTCTGGCGGTCGCCGAGGCCGCCAGGGCAGCCGGCGGCGAGGCGCTCGAACGGACCCCTGAGCTCTTGCCGGTGTTGGCCGAGGCAGGTGTGGTCGATGCGGGCGGAAGCGGTTTCCTACTTCTGCTCGACTCCCTGTTGACGACTCTCGATGGCCGGCCGCTACCGGCTCCACCGGAGGTGTCCGGGCCGGCGGTAGGACCTGTCGGCGATTCGCATCCGTCAGGACAGGATGGAACCAGGTACGAGGTCATGTACTTCCTGGACGCCCTCGACGATGCCGTGCCCGCATTCAAAGAGGCCTGGGACTCAATCGGTGACTCGATAGTCGTGGTGGGAGGCGACGGAATCTGGAACTGCCATGTCCACACCGACGACATCGGAGCGGCGATCGAGGCCGGAATCGCCGCTGGCCGACCACACCGCATAAGGGTTACCGATCTCTACGAAGAGGTCGAGGAGCAGGCATGGGTCCGTGACCACATCGATGACGGCGGCCCGACCGACCCCGTGGACTGTGCCGTTGTGGCGGTGGCCAACGGAGAGGGTCTTCGTCAGATCTTCAGGTCTCTGGGCGTGGGCAGGGTGGTTCTGGGTGGTCAGTCCATGAACCCGTCGACCACCGACCTGCTTGAGGCGGTCGAGGCCGTGCCGGCCGACGAGGTAGTGCTGTTGCCCAACAACGGCAACATCATTCCAGTCGCCGAGCAGGTCGACGGCCAGACATCTAAGACGGTGAGGGTGGTGCCTACCCGTGGGGTCACCGAGGGTTTCGCATCGTTGCTCGAGTACGACCCGTGTGGGACCGCAGACGGCAACGTCGCGGCGATGGCCAGGGCTGCATCGGCCGTGCTGGCCGGAGAGGTGACCGTGGCGGTCCGCGATGCCGGCAGCGAAGCGGGCGCCATCAGCGAGGGAGACCATCTGGGCCTTTCCGGTGGAAAGGTGCGGGTCATTGCCGATTCCCTTATTGCTGCCACTACGGGGCTGTTGGACGCGGTGGTCACCGGCGAACACGAGCTGGTGACCCTCATCGAGGGGGCCGACGCCGATGAGGCCACGACAGCGGCCATTGTCTCCTGGCTCAAGGCCGAACATCCCGACCTCGAGGTAGAGACACATGTCGGCGGGCAACCCCTCTACCCCTACTACCTGGGAATCGAGTAGGGGCTGCAGGCGTGGCCGGCGACGGCGTAACCCTCAGGGAGCTTGATGACAGGCCCGTCACCGACCTGAACGGCGTAGGTGACAAGAGGGCTGCGGCGCTGGCCAAGGTGGGTGTCCACTCGGTGATGGACATGCTCTGTTACTACCCGCGCAGGTACCTGGACCGGAGCCGCGAGGCCACAATCGGCGCCCTTTCGGTCGGAGAGGAGGGGATGGTCCTGGTTCGGGTCACCTCGGTGTCGGCGCGCCGTACCCGCAACAGGCGGACCATCGTCGAGGTGCGTGTCGAGGATGACACCGGTTCGCTGCGCCTCACGTTCTTCAATCAGCCGTGGCGGGAGCGACAGTTGTCGGTTGGCATCGAGGCCGTGGTGTTCGGCAAGGTCGACCAGTATCAGGGGAACAATCAGATGACGAACCCGCTCGTGGATCTGGTGGGTGACCAGACCGGCAGGATCGTCGCCGTCTACCCGCAGTCCGAGGCGGCCGGGCTGCATACCTGGGAGTTCGACTCGATGGCTGCCGAGGCGCTTCGCCGGGTTACCGGGGGTCGCGGGTTCGCTGATCCGGTGCCGGCCGAGGTTCTGGACACGTACCACCTTGTGGGTCGCTCTGAGGCATTCGGCGGCATTCACCGACCGGGTTCGATGAAGGAGGTTTCCGAGGCCAGACGGCGCCTGGTGTTCGACGAGTTGCTGCGCATCCAGCTTGAGCTGGTCCAGAGAAAGATTGAGTTGGAACGCACAACGATGGGTATCGCCCACTGTGTCGACGGAGACCTCGTCGGGGCGTTCCACGGAGTGCTGGGCTTCGAACTGACCGGTGCCCAGGTGCGCACGATCGACGAGATCCGGGCCGACCTGGTCGAGCCACGACCAATGCACAGGCTCCTGCAGGGAGATGTCGGTTCTGGCAAGACCGTCGTGGCGGTCACGGCCATGCTGGCAGCTGTGCAGGGCGGCCACCAGGGTGCGTTTATGGCTCCCACAGGGGTGCTGGCGGAGCAGCATCACCTTGGTGTGGCCGAGATGCTGGGTGACCTCACGGTTCCCGATCCGACGACGCTGCTCGGGAATCGGCCTCTGCGGGTGGAGTTGCTCACCGGCCGGACTCCGGTTGCTGACCGTCGACGCATTACCGGGGATCTGGCTTCGGGCGGAGTGGACATCCTCATCGGCACTCATGCACTCATTCAGGAGGGTGTCGACTTTTTCTCCCTTGGAGTTGTGGTTATCGATGAACAGCACCGGTTCGGTGTCGAACAGCGTGCAGCGCTGCGCGAGAAGAACGCCGATGGAGCCGTTCCCGATGTCCTCGTAATGACGGCGACGCCGATTCCCAGGACGGCTGCGATGACCGTCTACGGGGACCTCGACGTTTCAGTGCTCGATGAGATGCCTCCCGGTCGGACACCGATTGCCACCTCGTGGCTGGTCGATGCCGATGACGAGGTCTGGGGGGCTGTCAGGTCCGAGGTGGCGGCAGGAATGCAGGCATACGTCGTGTGCCCGCTGATCGACGAGTCCGAGACCCTCGAGGTGAGTTCGGCCGAGGAGACCTTCGCCGACCTGTCAGCCGGTCCGCTTGCGGACATGCGGGTCGGGCTCCTCCACGGGCGGGTGGGCCACGTCGAGCGTGAGGAGACAATGCGCCGCTTCCGTGCCGGCGACCTCGACGTGTTGGTGGCCACGACGGTCATCGAGGTCGGCGTCGATGTTCCGAATGCGACGATCATGGTGGTGCTCGATGCGGCGCGGTTCGGAATCGCCCAGTTGCACCAACTGCGCGGCCGGGTCGGCCGGGGGACGGTTGCCAGCAGGTGCATTCTGGTGGGTGAGGCATCTACTCCCGACTCCGAGGAGCGGTTGGGAGCACTTGTTCGCAGCACCGACGGCTTCGAGTTGGCTGAGGTAGATCTGGACCTTCGTGGCGAGGGAACGATCATGGGGGAGCGCCAGAAGGGCCGCAACGACCTGCGTCTGGCGTCGCTTCGACGCGACCGGGAGTGGGTGGAGGTCGCACGCGAGGTGGCGCTCCAACTCGTCGGGGACGGAGACGGGTTGAGCAGACACCCCGGGCTGGCCGACGAGGTGGCGCTCTTCCTGGGAGAGGCCGAGTCGGACTTTCTTCTCAAGTCCTGAGTGGACTACCCGCCGTGTTCGTCATCATCGTCGGGCATGACGATGTCCCAGCGGTCCATGCAGAGTTCGCACCTGTAGGCGACGGGGTCTCCGGGCTCGAGTTCACGGTCTGGATGGCCGAGCAGGTGACATGTGCCCCCGCAGTCGACGCAAATGATGTTGGCTGGCGCTCGCACGTGTCGGACCGTAGCGGCCCGGCAGCACCGCCCACGACGGAGAGCGCACCATACTGAGCCGATGAGAGTCGTAGCGGGAACCGCCGGAGGACGCCGCCTGACAGGACCTGACGGCCCCGGCCTGCGCCCGACCAGCGACAGGGTGAGAGAGTCCATGTTCAACGCCCTCTACAGCCTCGGGGCCATCGACGGGGCCGTGGTGTTGGACCTGTTCGCCGGAACCGGGGCACTAGGGATTGAGGCGCTTTCACGTGGAGCTGAGCGGGCGGTGTTCGTGGAGAGTTCCCGGTCGGCGGCCGATCTGGTTCGTGGAAACCTCGCTACCTGCGGTATGGAGGACCGGTCCACGGTCGTTGTCGCCAACGGGCCCGCGTGGGTGGGTGCCGATCGGACCGAGTGGGGGCTCGTGTTGTTGGACCCGCCCTACGATTTCGACTCCTGGCCCGGCCTTCTCGACTCCCTCGCCGACGGTCCACCGGAATCGGTGGTCGTGGTTGAGTCGGATCACGAGGTGGACCCCGGTCCACGGTGGCATGTCGAGTCCACCCGCCGCCACGGGAGTACCGTGGTGATGCTGATGAGGCCCAAGCCTGACGCAAACCAACCAACCCGACCGACTGGGAGCCACCAGCCGTGACCCGAGTCCTCTATCCCGGATCCTTCGACCCGGTCCACAATGGCCATGTCGAGATGGTCGAGACGTCAGCGCGCCTGTTCGATGAGGTCGTCGTGGCTGCCCTCATCAATCCCGCCAAGGGCGATGGCCTGTTTGACCTGGCTGAGCGAATGGCCCTCCTCGACGAGTGCTTCGAGCACCTGGGCAACGTAACGACAACGTCGTTTGACGGGCTGGTTGTAGATCTTGCCAGCGAGGTAGGTGCCGACTTCATCATCAAGGGCCTGCGTGCTGTGTCCGACTTTGAGAGCGAACTCCAGATGGCCCAGATGAACTCGGCCATCTCGGAGGTTGAAACCCTCTTCCTGCCCACCGCTTCCCGCCGCTCCTTTCTGGCATCGAGGTTGATCCGTGAGGTAGCCAGGCTGGGTGGCGATGTCTCATCGATGGTTCCCGACGCAGTGTCGCTGCGTCTGGCAGACCGGTACGCGTCGTGACCGACCAGCAGCCACCCGTGCCACCGGCACCCGAGGCCTTTGAGGCTCCTGCACCCGTGGCTCCAGATCCCTACCGTCCGCCCCAGGTCGAGGCCATCCTTCGTCAGGCCCGCGAGGTCGTGGCGTCGGCACGCCCAATGCCCCTCTCGACGTCGTCGATGATCAACAAGGACGAGCTGTTGAACATGCTCGACGAGGCCGTGGCGCGCCTGCCCGATGAGTTGAGGGCGGCCCGCTGGCTGCTGAAGGAGCGAGAGGAGTTCCTTGCAAAGGTCCGTGGTGAGGGCGACGACATCTTGGAGTTGGCGAGGTCAAGGGCCGAGCGCCTGGTTCAACGGACCGAGGTGGTGAGAACCGCCGAGCAGCGTGCACGCCAGTTGCTGGAGACGGCCCGCGAAGAGGCACGTCGGATGCGGCGTGAGACCGAGGACTACTGCGACCAGAAGTTGGGCAGCTTCGAGACGCTCCTGACCAGCACCCGAGACGCCATCGCCAACGGCCGCCGTCGCCTCCAGGAGACCGTGCTGGACCGCGACCGCGAGAGCCGCGAGGAAGAGGCCCGGGTTGCCGAAGAGGAGGCCGCCAGGTCCAGGCCAAGCTCGGTCTTCTTCGACCAGGACCAGGATGGCGACGAGTTCGGCTGAGGCCGGCCACGCCACCTTCGCCGGCTGACATCTCTGCCGTGACCGAGAACCTGCTGTTCCCGCTGGATGCCCTTAGGCGACGCCATGGGTCCATCAGGGAGGTCATGCTCGAAACCACCCTCGCTGATCTGGCTGTCGGTGCCGTGCGGGTCGTTGAGGGCCAGGTCGACCTTTCGCTTTCCGTTGAGGTCCGGGGAAGCGAGATTGCTGTCTCGGGCAGCGTGTCCGCCGACTGGACCGCTGAGTGTCGGCGCTGTCTGGAACCCGTCTCGGGGCATCTGGACCTGCATGTCAGCGAGGTCTACGTTCCCGACCGACCCGATGGAGAGGGCAACCAGCCCGACACAGGAGACGTCTACCTCCTTGGTGAGGAGAACCTGGACCTTGAGCCACTTGTGCGCGATGCCGTGCTCCTGACGTTGCCGCTGTCTCCGCTCTGCCGCGATGAATGTCTGGGCCCCGACTCTGAGAGGTTTCCCACTCTGCTCGAGATTCCGGACGACTCCGAGTCAGATCGTCCAATGGATCCGCGGTGGGCGGTGCTGGATGCCCTTCGGCCCGACTCCGGCGATGACGAAGCGACTTAGCGCCTGGGAGACTCCGGTTGAACGGGTGATTGGTGCGGGTTGCGCAGTCTGCCCGCTAGCCTTGCCGGGTCGTCAGGAGAGCATCCTGACATTTCGTTCAGACCGCCGATTTTCGCCGAGGAACCGACGATGGCCGTTCCCAAGAAGAAGACATCCAAGGCAAAGGGTCGCAGCCGTAAGGCCGCAGCCTGGACCCTCGGGACCGCAGCGCGCAGTGCATGCGACCGGTGTGGTGCCACCAAGAGGCCCCACCGGGTGTGCGGCAACTGCGGGTGGTACGCCGGGCGCCAGGCGGTTGAGGTCGACTGACGGTCGGGTTTCTGCCCGCCCGGTTCGCGACGGCATTTCAGGCCGCTGATCACCGGGTTCTGATGCTTCCAATTGCAGTTGACGCCATGGGTGGCGACAACGCCCCTGCTGAGATCGTGGCCGGCGCCCGCCTTGCCGCCGACGATGGCATTCCTGTCCTGCTCGTGGGTCGCCCCGACGAGATGGGCGACATCGGCGATCTTCCCGTGCTGCCAGCATCTGAGGTAATCGCCATGGATGCCGAGCCGGGCTCCAGCGTCCGCCGTATGAAGGACTCCTCTCTCGTCCGTGCCGCCGAGGCGGTGCGGGACGGATCCGCCTCGGCCATGGTCAGCGCAGGCAACACCGGGGCCACGATGGCCAGTGCCCTGCTCCGGATGGGTCGTATCCGGGGAGTATCCCGCCCTGCCATCGCCACGCTGCTTCCAGCTCCGGGTACCACCCCAACGGTTCTGCTGGATGCCGGCGCCAACTCCGAGTGCAGCCCCGACTGGCTCGTGCAGTTCGGACAGATGGGGGCGGTCTTTGCCAGGGATCGTCTCGGAATCGAGATGCCACGGGTTGCGTTGCTGTCGATCGGCGAGGAGCCCAGCAAGGGAAGCCCGCTTGTGAAGGAGGCCTACGAGGCCCTGGATGGTGCCGATTTCAGACAGGGCGTGTTCATCGGGAACGTCGAGGGCAGGGATCTTCTCACTGATGCGGCAGATGTGGTCGTCACCGACGGGTTCACCGGCAACGTGGCCCTCAAGGCCCTGGAGGGAAGCATGAAGACCCTCATGACAGCGCTTCTCACGAGCATGTCCGGGCGTCCCGAGGCAATCGAGGCTGCCGGGGTTCTGGGTCCCGAGTTCGATGCCCTCTACGCGCAGTTCAACCCCGACACCTACGGGGGAGCGATGCTGTTGGGTGTGAGGGGCGTCTGCATTATCAGCCATGGCTCTACCGGTGCAACGGCGATGAAGAACGCCATAGGGGCGGCGGCTGAGATGGTCGAGGCAGGCGTGGTCGGTCACCTGACCGAGGCCGTGGGTGATTCCGGCTGAGATCTGCGGCCACCGGGTCGTTCAGATCTATGTCAGACCATTTCGGCCAATGCTCATCAGGTATACCCATCCGATAGAATCCGGGCGGCCGCGAGCGCAGCAGATGGCGACAAGGAGCCCCCGGTGCCAGCAGAAACCCATGTAGAAGGTACCCCAATGGGGCGCGACGAGGTTCTCGGCATGATCCGGGAACGACTCGCCGACATTCTCGAGATCGAACCCACCGCAATCAGCGAGGGTGCCTCTTTCGCCGATGACCTGAACGCCGATTCTCTGGCGTTGATCGAGTTGGTCGAGGCGCTCGAAGAGGAGTTGAGTGAGCGGTCGATCGGCTTCCGATTCGACGACGACGACCTGGATGATCTCAGGTCAGTGCGTGACGCCGTTGACTATGTCGTCTCCCGCCTCGGCTGAGATCCTGGTCATCGACCATCCGACCGGTGTGCAGCCCGATGAGGGCGCCGAAACCGGTGAACTGGACTCCTTCCAGACGTCGCTCGGACACCGCTTCTCCGAGCCTCATCTCTTGGCCACGGCGCTCACCCATCGCTCCTGGTGCGCCGAGCACGAAGGTGATTCGAACGAACGACTCGAGTTTCTCGGGGACTCGGTGCTGGGCCTGGCAGTTACGGACGAGGTCTATCGCACCCGGCCCGACCAGGACGAGGGTGATCTCGCCAAGATCAGGTCGGCTGTCGTCAGCGAGGAGGCACTTGCCGATGCGGCACGTTCCATCAAGTTGGGGACCGTTCTGCGACTGGGTCGCGGTGAGGATGCCTCGGGTGGTCGTGACAAGTCCTCAATCCTCTGCGACGCAATGGAGGCGGTGATCGGTGCCGTGTTCCTCGATGGCGGCCATGCCAGGGCTGTCGATGTGGTCCACGGCCTGATGGCTGAGCAGATACGGGTCGCGTCCCTAAGCCCCGGCGACCACGATTTCAAGACACGTCTACAGGAGTTGGTGGCGCAGGGCTCAGGTGAGGCGCCTGAGTACCGCCTCACATTTGACGGCCCGGAGCATGACCGCCAGTTTCTTGCGACCGTGGAGGTGGGCGGCAAGACGTTCGGGCCCGGTGTCGGAACGTCAAAGAAGCGGGCCGAGCAGGCCGCCGCGGAGATGGCATGCGCGTTCCTCGCCGAGGACGGCACCAGTGCAGACGACACAACCGGAGAGAGCCAGTGACAGTCGAGTATGAACTTCCCGAAATCGAGACGATCCGACGTGACCTGGATCGCGAGATTTCAGGCCGCAAGATCAAGTCGGCTGATGCCGAGTCCATGGCGGTGCTGGGGAGGTATCGCAACCGAAAGTCGTTCACCGCCAGGCTGGCCGGCCGGAAGTTGGACTCCGTTCGTCGGATCGGCCTCCATCTGCTGATCGGTCTCGACGGCGAGGACATGCTCGTGATCAAGATGGGGCCGGGTTCCTCTCTCCGGCGGCTTCCGGCTCGTGCCGCTGTAGCCAAGGGCACCGAGTTGACGATTGCGTTCACCCAGGGGGGCCACCTTTGCCTCATCGATCCAGAGGGCGGTTCCGAGGTTTTCGTCGTAGCGGCAGACGACCTCATGGCCGAGGTTCCAGAGTTGGCCCAGTTGGGAATCGACCCGGTGGGAGAGCCGATCTCGTGGACGGTGTTCGCCGGACAGGTCCTCGGCCGTGAAATGGAGTTGAAGAACCTGTTGACAGACGATTCTGTGATCGTCGGGCTGGGGGACATCTACAGCGACGAGGTGCTCTTCCACGCGGGCCTCCTCTACGACCGGATGAGCAACTCCCTGTCAACCCAGGAGGTCCGCCGGTTCTACAGGGCCCTCATCGAGACCGTCCACGACGCCATCAAGTACAGGGGCACGAGCATCGAAGCCCGTCCGTTTGTCGACATATTCGGCGAACACGGAGATTTCGGGATCCATCTGGCTGTCTACGGGCGGGCCGGAGAGCTCAGCCCCAGGAGCAGGGCGCCTATCCAGCGCATCAAGCTGAAGGGCCGCTGGGTCTACTACTGCGACACACAGGTCTAGAGGCGTCCCCTGCCCGGACCGGGTGGAGGGGGGAGACGAGTTGAAGCGCGCTGGTCCGGGGCCCTGTCTCGCCTAGGGTGTTCAAATGGGGAATGACACCGGTGTGATTCAGGCGCTGTAGGGTCTCGAAGGTGTTTCTGAAGCGTCTTACCGTCAAGGGGTTCAAGTCCTTCGCCGACTCGGCGACCCTCGACATGGAGCCCGGCGTAACCGTCGTCGTTGGACCCAACGGCAGCGGCAAGTCCAACGTCGTGGATGCCATCGCATGGGTTCTCGGTGCTCAGGCTCCGAGCGCCGTCAGGTCCCAGAAGATGGACGACGTCATCTTCGCCGGAACGTCATCCAGGCCGGCCCTCGGCCGCGCCGAGGTCTCGCTGACAATAGACAACGGCTCGGGCCTCTTGCCGGTCGAGTTCTCCGAGGTGACCATTACCCGCACCCTGTTCCGCAGCGGCGACAGCGACTACGCAATCAACGGTGCACCCTGCCGCCTGCTCGACATTCAGGAACTCCTGTCGGACGTGGGCGTCGGACGCCAGCAGCACGTGATCATCTCCCAGGGTCAGATAGACGCCGTCCTGAACGCCCGCCCCGAGGACAGGCGGGCAATCATCGAGGACGCTGCGGGAATCCTCAAGTACCGCAAGCGCAAGGAGAAGGCCGAGCGGCGCCTGCGATCCACCGAGGCCAACGTGGACCGTCTTGGCGACCTGATGCGCGAGGTCAGGCGTCAACTGCGCCCACTCGAGCGGCAGGCCGACGCCGCCCGTCGCCATGGAGACCTCCTGGGCGAGTTGACGGCCCTACGTCTCCATCGGGCCGGTCAGGAACTGGCACGCCTGCGCAGGCAGGCCGGCGACGAGGCCAACCGGAGGGCCGACCTGGCAACCGAGGAGACCGGTCAGGCGGCATCGCTGAGCCGCCTCGACGCCGAGGTGGTCGTAGCAGAGACAGAGTTGGCGTCACGCGGCGGAGACGACATGGGAGACCGCCTGGCCCGATACGAGGCACTTCGGGAGCGTGGGCGCGGCATGCGTGCGCTTCTCTCGGAACGCCTCAGGGGCATCGAGCGCGACCGCGGGCTGTTTGCCTCCCAGCAGGTTGTCGTGGGTCTCGAGGCCGAGTTGGCCAGAGCCCAGGCCGAGATGAGCCAACTCGATGACGAGTCCGAGGCCCTCGCACCCGAGGCTGAGCAGCTTGCTCTGGCCGAAACCGAGTTGGCGGCTGATCGGGCTGGCTTCGAGATTGACTGGGCAGACGGAATCCCGGCCATTGGTGGCCATGCCGCCGAGGTGAGGGGCGAGCTGGGGGTTCTACGTGTGGCGGTCGACCACGCTGGGGCCGAGCGCGAGAGGTTCCAGAGTCGGCTCAGTTCAGCGCTCGAGTCCGAGGCGGTCCTTGCTCTCGAGTCAGATCGACTGCGCTCAGACCTGTCGGCCGGAACCACCTCGGAGGAGCCGTTGGTCGATGCCATGGCCGAACTCGAGCAGCGTGCCGGTGCCGCATCCAGGGACCGCAACGCCGCATGGGAACAGGTCGTCGCCACGGAGGCTGATCTTCGCAGCATCAGGGCGCGGGTCGAGGCTCTGGGCCTGGCTCTCGACGAGGCACGTTGCCGGGCCGGGGCAGCCCACCTGTCCGATGTAGAGGGTGTGCTCGGAACGCTGCTTGACCTGGTCGAGGTGGACGAGGGCTTTGAGGCCGCCTTCGGGGCGGCTGCCGGCGAGGCCCTCGATGCCGTCATCGTCGATGGTGTCGATCGGGCCCATGAGGCGCTCGAGGCTTTGAGGACAGGGCAGTTCACGGCAGCGGTTCTGTCCCTCCACGAACGCTCCTCGCATGCTTCGACACCCGATTTCGGTGAGCCGGTACGGGCCCACGTCCATGCCACCGAGCCCGGTGTCGAGAACCTGCTCGACAGCCTCCTCGGGAACGCCGTGCTTGTTGCCGGTGGTACGCGGGCCGCCATAGATGCGGCGCTTGAACACCCCGAGGCCGTGGTGGTCACCAACGACGGCGATCGCTTCAGCTCGACAGGCTGGAGGGTCGGCACCAGCGGCGGCGGAGCCACAGGGGCGGCCCTGATCGAGGCCGAGGCCAGGTTGGTTGATGCCGAGTTGGCACATTCGGAGGCGACCGCCACCTTCCGGAACACCGAGCAGACAACCGCCGCCCTCGAGGACGAGATCGCACGCAGGTCACGTGAACTAGACGACCACGACGACAGGTTTGCCACCTCCGCTGAGGCCCTTGCCAGGATCCAGACCGAGCAACGGAACCTGGGGGCCGAGACCGAGGCCCTCCGAAGCCGCATCGGCGAGCTCGATCAGCGTCTGTCCGACGAGTCGGCCCGTGTAGCCGACCTCGAGACGCGGCTACCCGACCTTGAACAGGCCGAACAGGCCTCTCTCGAAGCCGGGCGCCGTATGGCCACCCTCCGCGGCGATCTGGAGGAACGTGCGGCGAAGGTCGGTGCCCGCAGAACTGAACACGAGGTACGTACGGCCGACGTCTCCGGTCGGATGGCAATGGTCCGTTCGAGGGTCTCGGACCTGTCAGGTCGCCTTGATCGCCTGTCCGACGAGAGGCTCGAAGCCGCCGGCAGAAGTGATGATCTGGACCGTCGCGAGGAGATCACCAACAGCCTCATTGCGGCTGTCGACCTGCGCATGGCCGCCGTCGATGACCGCCTCGAGTCTCTGAGGGAGCGCCGCCGACTCCAGTCCGAGAGGGTCCGCAGCATTGCCGCCCGCCTTGATGAGCTGAGGAGAGACCGGTCCTCCGCAGAGACAGCACTCCGAGGCGCCCGCGAGAAGCTATCGAGGCTCGAGATCGAGAGGGCCGAGACGCGACTCCGTCTAGAGAACCTGACTGCGGCTGTCAGGTCCGAGTTCGACCGGGAGCCAGACTCCATCTTGGACTCGCCCTGTCCGGAACTGCCCGACGGTGTGAGTGCCTCGGTGAGGGTTGTCGAGCTGGAACGCGAGCTCAAGTTGATGGGTCCCATCAACCCTCTGGCCCTCGAGGAGTTCGACGCGCTCGAGGAGCGCCGCAGCTTCCTCCAGGAGCAGCTTGACGACATCCGCTCCACGCGCAAGGAGCTCCGCAAGGTGATCCGGTCAGTCGACGAGGAGATCGTCAGCGTGTTCGGGTCCGCCTTCGCCGAGGTTTCCACCCACTTCACCGAGTTGTTCGATCAGCTCTTCCCGGGAGGCCAGGGGCGCCTGAAGCTCATCAACCCTGACAACCTGCTCGAGACCGGCCTCGATATCGAGGCACGTCCCTCAGGTAAGAACGTGAAGAAGCTGTCCCTGTTGTCTGGCGGTGAGCGGTCCCTCACGGCGCTGGCGTTCCTGTTCGCCGTGTTCCGTAGCCGGCCGTCGCCGTTCTACGTCATGGACGAGGTCGAGGCCGCTCTCGACGACGTGAACCTCCACCGCTTCCTGGGCCTTGTCGACTGCTTCCGCGATGACGCACAGTTGCTTATCGTCAGCCACCAGAAGCGCACCATGGAGGCAGCCGACTGCCTCTACGGCGTCTCGATGGCACCGGGTGGCTCATCCAAGGTGGTTAGTGAGCGCATTGCTGCCAGCCGTGTCCTGAGCCGAACCCGAGCCATGGCCTCCAGCTGACGGAGATGCCGAGCGTCACCTCCTGACCGGGACGGTGCCGCCGGTCGCGGTACCGTCATGTCGTGCGCATCCTGCTCGTCGACGACGAGGCCGACCTGGTCGACGCCATTGCCCGTGGCCTGCGTCGCAACGGCTACGCCGTCGACACGGCGCTGGACGGCGACGAGGCCCTCGCTAAGGCCACCTGGACCCCTTACGACCTCATCTGTCTTGACATCACAATGCCTGGACTCGACGGCTTCGAGGTATGTCGGGCGCTACGTGAGAACCCGCCGGAGGGCGTGGCGCCCAGGATCTTGATGTTGACGGCCCGCGACACCGTCGAGGAGCGCATCCGGGGTCTCGACGTGGGTGCTGATGACTACCTGGTGAAGCCGTTTGCCTTCGATGAGCTGGCTGCGAGGGTCAGATCCCTGCTGCGCCGCGACTCTGGACGCACCGGAGCAGTCCTCATGGTGGGGTCGCTCCTCTTGGATACGGCGACCCACGACGTAAGCCGTGGCGGCCGCTCTCTGGACCTGACTGCCAAGGAGTTCGCCCTCCTCCGCTACTTCATGTCACGTCCCGGCGATGTTGTTTCTCAGGAGGACCTGCTCGACCATGTATGGGACGAGCATGTGGATCCCTTCACCAACACGGTTCGCGTGACCGTCGGAACCCTTCGGCGCAAGCTGTCCGAGGGGAATGAGCTAGCCATTATCGAGACGATCGTGGGCAGCGGTTACAGGCTGCTCGACGATGGGGCGGATCCCTCGTGATTGTCCGGGACGAGTCTGGGGTGGCCTCGTGGGCGCCGAACCGCCTGGGCAGCATCCGTACCCGCCTCACCCTCCTGTATTCGATTCTCCTGTTTGGCCTGGCAGCGATCGTGGTCGGCGGCATCTACCTGAGCCTGTCGCGTGCCCTTTCAGACGAACCGCTGTCTCGCGACACCAGATACGGCGACCTGATCGCAGCGGTGGAGTCGGCTTCAGGAGTTTCCGGAGACGACGCCCTGCCGGTCTCGGACCGGCTCGTTGCGTTCGAAGGGGAGGTCAACCGTCGTGCCCTCGATCAACTTCGCACCTATTCGGTAACCGCCCTCGTTGCCCTCTTTCTTGGCAGCCTTGCTGTCGGGTGGTATGTGGCGGGTCTGGTCCTGCGACCAATAGGGAGGATTTCGTCGGTAGCCCGGGAGATCTCGGCGACCGACCTTTCGAGGCGCATTGACCTTGGCGGTCCTGACGATGAGCTTCGTGATCTGGCTGACACCTTTGATGACATGCTGGGGCGTCTGGATGTGGCCTTTGAGAGCCAGCGCCGTTTCGTTCAGGAGGCGTCTCACGAACTACGGAATCCACTGGCGGTCCTGCGGGCCAACCTGGATGTCGTGATGGCGGACCCGGATGCCGACACCGACGACTTCAGGGCCGCAGGTGAGGTTGCCGGTCGGGCGGCGTCACGGATGTCAGCCCTTGTCGACGACCTCCTGCTCTACGCCCACCATGAGAGAACCGACTCGCGGCGCGAGCCTGTTGACGCTGCGATCGTGGTGGCCGAGACGGTCGAGGACTTTGGTGCGACTGCAGCTGCCGCCGGAATCGTGTTGCTGCACGAGATTGCTCCCGAGTTGCCCGTGGTTGGCGACCCGGTTGCGCTGAGGCGTGCTCTGGCGAACCTGCTGAGCAACGCCATCAGGGTGTCGGATCCGACCTGTCGTGTGAGGGTGACTGCGGGTCAGGACGCCGAGATGGTCTGGATGTCGGTTCTTGATGACGGTCCGGGCCTCAGCCCCGAGGACCAGGAGAGGGTGTTTCAACGCTTCTGGCGTGGAGACAGGGCCTCGGCGCGGGAGGCCGGACGCTCGGGCCTTGGGTTGGCAATTGTGAGGCAGATAGCCGAGGCCCACGGGGGTCAGGTCACGCTGCGTTCGACTATCGGCGTGGGTTCGACCTTCACCGTTTGGCTACCCAGGTTCGTGGATTCCTGATCTTCGGGCCCTGCACGCGGCTCGGTCCTCGCCCCGCGTGGTTGTTGTGTGATCTTCGGCGTAGGTTCTCCACGTGGAAGAAGTGAGCGGGATGGGCGAAGAAGAGCAACCTCTGGCCGACCCGGTTGTCGACGTACAGGTCGAGCAGTCCGGCTCGGGAACGACCCGCGTGCTGGTTGCCGGTGTCCTTGTTGCGACGCTGTTTGTGGGAGGGATTCTTACCGGCTGGCTGGTTCGTGGCCCTGGAACCGGTGGTCTCGAGGTAAAGGTGTCCCAGGGTGGTGACGGTTCTGGTACCGAAACGGTTGTTTCGGCGCTGGTCGATGAACTCGTTGCCAGATCCGAGGCCCTCACCCCCGGCGAGATCAGGGATCTCGTCGACCGCCTGGTAACTGAGTCGGGGGCCATGACCGAGGCCGAGGTTGAGGTTCTGGTCGAGGCCATGGTGTCTGAGTCGGCGAGCCAGTTCGCGGGAATGTCAGAAGACGAGGTCCAAGTTCTGGTCGAGGCGCTTATCGCCGAGTCGGCTGGGATGTCGGCCCCTGAGACAGAGTCCCTCGTCGACCGACTGTTCACAGAGGCCCGTGTCAGGGACGGCGGACCCGAACCGGTCGTGGCCGTCGCCGAGGCGCTCACCCCGTCGGTGGTTCTGGTAACTGAGCCAGATGTCGGCCAGGGATCAGGTATCGCACTCGATGATCTGGGCCACGTCGTCACCAACGCCCATGTCGTCGGTGATGCTGCCATCGTGATCGTCACGCTTCCCAGCGGCAGACGGGTCGAGGCCGAGGTTCTCGGAGCCGACATCCGCCGCGACGTGGCCGTTGTGCTGCTGTCGGAGATTGATTACAGCTTCAAACCGGCTGTGTTCGGCTCCAGCGACGATCTCAAGGTCGGCCAGACGGCGGTTGCTGTAGGCAGCCCCTTTGACCTGAACCGCACCGTAACCGCCGGGATCGTCAGCGCCCTCGGCCGAGTGGTTCCCTCCTACGGCTGCCAGATCGGAGGCGACGCCAGCGCCTTGTGTGCCGGCGTCGCAATGATCCAGACAGATGCCCCGATCAACCCCGGGAACTCGGGAGGCCCTCTCGCCGACCGAAAGGGGAGGGTGATCGGCATGAACACCTCAATTCGTACAGATGGCTTCCTGACCGCCAACATCGGTGTCGGGTTCGCCCTTCCCAGCGACACGGTCCTGCTGGTGGCCGAGCGGCTTTTGGCCGGTGAACCCGTGGGAACCGCCTGGCTGGGAATCCGCGGTGAGTCCCTCACCGACGGCCAGCACGGCGCCTCGGTCGTCGAGGTCACGGAGGGCTCACCGGCCAGCTTGGCCGGGCTCGCCGAGGGTGATCTCATTGTCGGATCTGACGGTCGGCCAATCGATGCCATGGACGCACTCAGGGCCGACATTCAGCTGCGTCTCCCCGGGATGAGCGTCACCCTTGAGTTCCTGCGCGATGGCGAACTGCTCAGCACGGTCGTCGAGTTGGGTGCCCTGGACGACTTCCTCAGCAACGGTGTGACAACTGAAGACGACAGCCCCGAGTAGGGCCGTCAAAAACGGGCGTACCGGTAGGCTTCGGCGGCTATGAGCCTCCGCTCCAGACTGGGTCGTGCCCGCAGCGCATTCGCCGGACAACTCCGGGGGGTCAGGTCCGGATCCACGGTCGACCCTGCTGCATGGAATGCCCTTGAAGAGGCCCTGATTCTGGCTGACATCGGCGTCACGACCTCTGCCGACATCTTGTCAGCAGTCCGTAGCCGGGCCGATGACGAAGCGGTCGATGAACCGCACATCGTGTTGGATCTCCTCAAGGCGGAGATCACCAGCCGCCTGGGTACGGCGGATCGCAGCCTGGCACGAGGCGGGGCTCCGTCGGTCTGGTTGTTCGTGGGGGTCAACGGTGTCGGCAAGACCACGACGGTGGGCAAGTTGGGTCGCATGGAGGTCGGGTCCGGCACCAGCGTCGTGCTTGCTGCTGGGGATACCTTCAGGGCGGCGGCAGCGGACCAGCTGGCTCTTTGGGGTGAGCGGGTCGGAGCTCCGGTGGTCCGGGGAGCGGAAGGAGCAGACCCCAGCTCGGTCATCTTCGACGCCGTTGAGCACGCCGCAGCCATCGGGGCCGACCTCGTGCTGGCCGATACGGCCGGGCGTGTGCATACGCAGGGAAACCTCATGGACGAGTTGAGCAAGGTGAGGAGGGTGGCCGAGAAGGGGGCCGGGACGGTCACGGAGACCCTCCTTGTGATCGATGCCACGACCGGACAGAACGGCTTGGTGCAGGCTCGACGGTTCGTTGAGGCTGCCGATGTGACAGGGGTGGTGCTCACCAAGTTGGATGGTTCGGCCCGCGGTGGAATAGTCGTCGCGGTGCAGGAGGATTTGGGCATTCCGGTCAAGATGGTCGGGGTCGGGGAGGGTCCCGACGACCTCATTTCGTTCGTTCCCACCGAGTTCGTGGATGCCCTGTTCGACATCGACGCCGACATTGATGCGGGCATGGTGGAGTGACATGTTTGAGGGACTGGCCTCCAGATTCGAGGGGATCCTGCGTAGGGCCAGGAGCCGTGGGCGTCTGGGCCCCGAAGACGTAGAGGACCTTCTACGTGAGATCCGTCTGGCGTTGCTCGAAGCCGACGTGCACCTGGACGTGGTGAAGGTATTCCTGGAGAGGATCAGGGAGAGGGCTCTCGGAGCCGAGTTGAGCGGGGTTCTGAATCCCGGCCAGCAGGTGGTCAAGATCGTGCTCGAGGAGCTGACGCTGATTCTCGGCGGCGAGACCATGAGGTTCACCTATGCCTCCAAGCCTCCCACCGTGGTGCTCCTGGCCGGTCTGCAGGGCTCCGGAAAGACCACGACGGCGGCCAAGTTGGCTCGCTGGTTCAAGACCCGGGGTCGCAACCCGATGCTGGTCGGTGCCGACCTCCAACGACCGGCCGCCGTGGCCCAGTTGGAGACCCTCGGCGAGCGGATCGGTGTGCCTGTGTTCAGCCAACCCACGGACCCGATCGCAGTTTCGGAGGCGGGCCTGGCCGAGGCTGCCCGCCTTGGACGTGACGTGGTCATCTTCGACACTGCGGGACGCCTCGCCATTGACGACGATCTGATGGACGAGGTTGGCGGGATCTCGTCGGCGGTGCAGCCGGACCACACGCTGCTCGTGGTGGATTCAATGATGGGCCAGGATGCCGTGAACGTGGCGGTGGCATTCCATGAACGCCTCAGCCTGGATGCGGTTGTTCTCACCAAGTTGGATGGAGACGCACGCGGTGGTGCCGCTCTGTCGGTGCGGGAGGTCGTGGGGTGTCCGATTGCGTTTGCATCCACGGGTGAAGGCCTCGAAGACCTGGATGTGTTCCATCCGGACCGCATGGCGAGCCGGATTCTCGGAATGGGCGACGTTGAGACCCTCATCGAACAGGTCGAGACGACCTACGACAGGGAACAGGCTGAGGAGGCGACTGCCCGGATGCTCGAGGGACGGTTCACCCTCGACGATTTTCTTGATCAGGTTCAACAATTGCGCAAGATGGGTCCCCTCAGTTCCGTGATGAAGATGGTTCCGGGAATGTCCCAGCAGATGGGTGACGTTGACGAGGCTCTCGACGAGGGCCGGGTCGATCGCCTTGAGGGCATGATCAACTCCATGACGCCGGCCGAGCGGATCGACCCCGGGCTGATAGATGGTTCCCGTCGGGCACGAATCGCGGCGGGTAGCGGAACCCAACCGTCCGACGTGACCCAGCTCGTCAAGCAGTTCCGGGAGATGCGCAAGATGATGAAGAAGATGGGTGGGAAGGCTCCGGGTGGACGCTCATCCAATCGCAGGGGCAAGGGCCGTAAGAGCAGGGGTTCAGGCCCGGCCAGGCCTCCGGCACCTGACAAGCCCGCCAAGCCCGGCCTGTCGCTTCCGGGTCTGGGTGGTGCCGTCGAGGGTTCTGGAACGGACCGTCTCGGATCCTGGCCGATCGACTGAGGCATCCGGACGGGCCGGTGTCATGGTCCAGTCTTCGTCTAGAGGCTGGAAAAGTGATCTGGTCACGGCAGACTGTTCCGACCGATCGGGTGCACCATCATCGCACCCGGACCAGATCCGCCGGACCGGTGCGGATCCGGGCCTAGAAGAGAGTGGTATCGAAGTGGCAGTAAAGCTCCGCCTTATGAGGATGGGCAAGAAGAAGCAGCCGACCTACAGGGTGGTGGCCGCCGACTCGCGCAAGGCGCGCAACGGCAGGTTCATCGAGGTGCTCGGCTTCTACGACCCGCGGCGCGACCCGTCGGTGATCGAGATCGATAACGACAAGGCGGTCGGGTGGCTCCGAAACGGTGCGCAGCCGACCGAGCGTGTCGAGAAGTTGTTGAAGATCACGGGTGCATGGGAGTCCTTCACAGGAGAGGCCTTCGAGGCTGTTGTGGCCACCCCGGCGGCACCGGCTGAGCCGGCCGTTGAGGAGGCCCCCGCTGAGGATGCCGCCGTTGAGGAGGCCCCCGCCGAGGAGCCAGTTGCCGAGGAAGCCCCCGCTGAGGAGGCCCCCGCAGCCGATGAGCCCGTAGCCGAGGAAGCCGTTGAGGCATCTGACGGCGATGACGAAGAGGAGTAGCCATGGCAGTTGAAGCGCCAATAGCTGAAGATGTTCTGGAGTTCCTGATCAAGTCCATCGTTGAGGATCCTGACGCCGTGAGTATTTCGACGGGAGGCGACTCCCGTTGTGTGTTCTCCGTGACCGTCGGTGACGGAGACATGGGACGCGTAATTGGCAAGCGGGGCCGGGTGGCCAACGCCATTCGTACCATCGTGCGAGCCGCCGCAGTCCGCGACGAGGCCGAGATCGACGTCGACTTCGTCGACTGACCGGTACCGGTCACACCGGACCATGGCGCCAGAACCGGATGCTGCGGAACCGGTCATGTTGGAGGTCGGTCGTATCGACCGACCGCACGGCCTGACTGGCGAGGTCGTCGTCACCCTCTTGAGCACGAGACCCGAGCGCCTCGCGCCGGGGTCGGTCCTGTCGAGCGATCGCGGACCTCTCACGGTCAGGTCCAGCAGGCCCCACCAGCACCGCTTTCTGGTCCGCTTCGACCGGATTCCCGACTGCGATTCCGCTGAGGAATGGCGTGGCGTGGATCTCAGCGCAGAGGCCGTCGACGAGCCCGACGACGGGACCCTGTGGGCCCATCGTCTGATCGGTGCAACCGTGATCGACCAGCACGGCACTCGACACGGCACCGTCAGGTCGGTGATCGACAACCCTGCCAGTGACCTGCTCGAACTTGAGGACGGGCGCCTCATCCCGGCCGTGTTCGTGGTCGGAAACGTGGCCGGGAGCGAGGTCCGGGTCGAGGTCCCTGACGGTCTCCTCGACGACGGCGGGGTCTGACCGTGCGGGTCGAGGTCTTCACGCTCTTTCCCGAGATGATCGACGACTATGTCGGGCTGAGCCTCCTGGGTCGCGCTATCGCCTCAGGCAGCTTGGAGGTGGTCAGCCATGACCTGAGGCTGGCCACCAGCGATGTCCACCGCACCGTCGACGACAGCCCGTTCGGAGGCGGTGCCGGCATGGTGCTCATGCCTGAACCGGTGTTTGCGGCAGTCGAGGCCGTAGCGCCGCCACGACCCCTGATCCTGCTGGGTCCGGGCGGTCGGACCTTCGACCAGGGGGTGGCTAGCGAGTTGTCAGCCCTCGAAGGGTTTTCGCTTGTCTGTGGCCGCTACGAGGGTGTCGATGAGCGGATACGGACCGACCTCTGCGACGACGAGATCTCAATCGGTGACTACGTTCTTGCGGGGGGTGAGCTGGCTGCGCTGGCGGTGATCGAGACGGTGGCGAGGCTGCAGGACGGTGTCCTCGGAAACGAGGAGTCTGTCCTCGAGGAGTCACATGCGGCGGGTCTCCTTGAGTATCCCCACTACACGCGACCGGCTGACTTCCGTGGCCTCGAGGTTCCTGAGGTGCTGAGGTCGGGTGACCATGACCGGGTCAGACGTTGGCGTCTGGCGGCATCGCTAGCGCGCACAATCGTCAACCGTCCCGACATGATCGACCAGCGGGGCGGTCTCAGCGACGGTGAGCGGCAACTTCTGGAGGAGTTCGGCTTCGCCATCTGAGCCGGGTGTGACCGGTTCACCGGTGGCGTCAGGTTCGGCGGCGCCTATGCTTGTTGCCCGGTCCCGGTGCCTGACCCCGGTTCCATCCAGACCCGATCCCTTCAGGGACGAACCGTTCAAGGACGAGCCATGCAGCCCACCGATCTCGTTGACAGCCAGAACCTCCGTGACGATGTTCCCGACTTCGGTCCCGGTGACAGCCTCAAGGTCCACGTGCGTGTGACCGAGGGCAACCGTCAGCGTGTGCAGGTGTTTGAGGGCGTGGTCATCGCCCGTCAGGGAAGCGGCGTGCGTGAGACCTTCACCGTGCGCAAGATCAGCTTCAGCGTCGGCGTGGAACGCACCTTTCCGATCCACTCACCTGTCATCGACCACATCGAGGTGATGAGCAGGGGAGACGTCCGCAGGGCCAAGTTGTACTACCTGCGTGACCGCATCGGCAAGAAGGCCAAGATCAAGGAGAAGCGGGACTTCTAACCCGCTGCCTCCGTTTCGGGGGCTCCCCGTGGCCCTTCCAGTATGGCGGGCCACGTCTGTCACAGGCGGTTCCTAGCGTCCCCGCCATGGCGAGGACCACGGCCGACGAATCGACTTCAGCATCTGGCAGCGCCGGGCATCTGGCCCTGGGTCGCTGGGGTGAGCGAGTAGCCGAGCGCTACTACCGCCGAGACGGCTACCGGGTGCTGGCCCGTAACTGGCGCTGTGGGTCAGGCGAGATCGACCTAATCCTCGAACGCAGCGGAACCGTTGTGTTTTGCGAGGTCAAGACGAGGACCTCTGAGGCCTTCGGCCACCCCGCCGAGGCCGTGGACCAGAGGCGCCAGGGTCGATTACGCCAGGCGGCAGTTGAGTGGATCAAGGCCGACGGTCGATCGGGTTCCATCCGGTTCGACGTGGTCGCCGTGCTTCCGGGTCGGGTCGAGAGGCTGGAGGGAGCCTTCTAGCTGAGCCGGCTCAACTACGGGTGCGCCGGCCGGTCCAGCAGCCACGGTGCCAGTGGCGCCGCAGGTCAGGTGCTTCCACGGGGACAACCACCATGTGGCCGAGACCTTGCGGGATCTCCCGGTGGCAGCCGGGGCAGGTGTAGGCCTTGGTGGCCTGATACGGCTGAATGAACCTGACCTCCAGGTCGCCGAGCACCTCCGGGTCTTCCATTACATCCCCCGTCGATCCGGATGCCCGGTCAGGACTCGGAGCATCATCCGAAGAGTGCCCACACGATGAGCACAACCGCGACAAGCAGCGCCGAACCCACGTAGAGAAGTTGGTCGGGTCGGCTCTGCCTTGAGCGCTTCGGGCTGAGTCCCATCACCCAAGTATCGTCGCTTCGACTGCTCGAACCCACCTGACGGTCGTGAACCGGACACCGGCACCGTAGAGTCGGACGCAGCCGCTCGGAGTCGGCGCCCAACGACTCCTCCCGCAGTCTCTGCTCGGGAGGAGCCATGCTCGCCAGCATCAACTCAGCCACCCTTCTTGGTGTGAGTGGCCATCCGGTCCGCGTTGAGGTCCACGTCGCCAACGGCCTTCCCGCCTTCGGAGTGGTGGGCCTGCCCGACACCTCATGCAGGGAGGCCCGGGACCGCGTACGGGCGGCCCTGGTCTCGAGCGGGCTGTCGTGGCCGTCCCGCCGAATCACCGTGAACCTGGCTCCCACCGGCGTACCTAAGGCCGGAGCGGTCCTCGACCTTGCAATGGCGGTCGGCCTGCTTGTGGCATGCGGTGAGCTGGAACCGGAGACAGTCGACGGCCTGGCATTTCTCGGCGAGCTGGGCCTTGACGGATCCATCAGGCCCGTGGCGGGGGCCCTCCCACTTGTCGATGCCGTCGAGGTCGACGCCGTCGTGGTGGCACCCGAGAACCGGCTCGAGGCGTCCCTCGTAGAGGCCCGACAGGTGCACGCCATCAGCGACCTGCGGGGTCTGGTCAGGGCGCTGCGCGGTGACGACGAATGGCCGGCCACGCCGACCCGAGACGAGGTAGACGAACCGACCGAGGGCCCCGACCTCTCGGACGTTCGGGGCCAGCCGATACCCCGCTTCGCCCTAGAGGTGGCTGCCACCGGCGGTCACCACCTCCTCATGATCGGCCCGCCCGGTGCCGGCAAGAGCATGCTTGCCAGGCGTCTCCCGGGCCTGCTGCCCAGGCTCGACGGCGCCGATGCCCTCCAGGTCGCCCGGATCAGGTCAGCAGCAGGGCAGGACCTGCCGCCCGGCGGCCTCGTGCGGCGCCCACCTTGGAGGGCACCACACCACGGTGCCTCCGCAGCCGCCCTGGTGGGTGGAGGCAGCGGCACGATGCGGCCCGGTGAGATGAGCCTCGCCCACGGCGGGGTGCTGTTCCTTGACGAACTGGGAGAGTTCTCCCCGAAGGTTCTCGACACGCTCCGTCAACCCCTCGAGGAGGGAACGGTGAGGGTCAGTCGGGTGGCCGGCAGTGCCGAGTACCCGGCCCGGGTTCTGATGGTGGCGGCGATGAACCCGTGCCCCTGCGGAGGATCCGGCGCACCCGGTGGCTGTCGGTGTCCAGAATCTGTCCGGGCTCGATACGTCAGACGCGTCTCGGGCCCGTTGCTTGACCGCTTCGACCTGAGGGTCGATGTCCAACGCCCCGATCCCGGGGAACTCCTGGATGGAAACCCCGGTGAGGCATCAGCCAGCGTGGCCGAACGGGTCGAGTCAGCCAGAAAGCGGGCGCGCGAAAGGGGGGTGAGGGTCAACGCCGACCTCTCACCGTCCGACCTCGAAGACGCGGCGGTGCTCGAACCGGCAGCGGTTCGCCTGCTCGAGGCTGCCCTCCACGCTGGGCGCCTGAGTGCCCGTGGCCTCCACCGGGTGCGTGCAGTGGCCCTCACGATCAGCGACCTGATGGATGGCGACGGTCGGCTCGGACCTGATCTGGTCGACACAGCCCTCAGCCTCCGGATAGATCCGTTCAGCCCGGTGGGCCCCAGTGTCCGGTAATCCTGTATCAGGTGCGCAGGTGTCGAGCCGGCCAGAAGACGAAGCCTTCATGGCGGCACTGGCCGGCCTCCCCGAGATGGGACCAGCGCGTCTGCGGGTGCTCCTGGCCTCACTGGGTGCAGCCGCCGCATGGAAGGCCGTGTCGAGTGGTCGGTTGCCACCCGAGGTCTCAGAGGTGATCGGCCCACGTGTGGAGTCGGTGTCGACCACATGGGTCGAGGCTGCACACCGAAGGCCTCCGGGAGTTGTCATGGATGATCTGATCGAGGCGGGGGTTGTCGTAGCCGGCCGTGGTGCCGCCCTGTATCCACCGGCCCTGACCGACGACCCTGAACCACCAGAGGTCCTGTTCTCCATCGGCCGGCCCGTGGTCCAGAACCACGGCCCAGCGGTCGCAATTGTGGGTACCCGTAGATGCACCCGTTACGGAACCGAGGTGGCTGTCGAGCTTGGGCGGGGCCTGGCCGAGGCGGGTGTCGTCGTGGTCTCGGGCCTGGCTTCTGGAATCGACGCGGCCAGTCATTCCGGGGTGCTCGCAGTCGACGGCGGTTCACCGCCGGTTGCGGTGGTCGCAACAGGGCTCGATGTGGTCTATCCGGCCCGAAACCGTTCTCTCTGGCACCGTGTGGCCGAGGCTGGACAGATCCTGTCCGAGGCACCTCTGGGCGTTGGCCCTGCAAGGTGGAGGTTCCCGGCCCGCAACCGGATCATCGCAGCACTCGCCGACGTGCTGGTCGTGGTTGAGTCACACCTCGAGGGTGGTTCCATGTACACGGTCGCGGCCGCGCTCGAGCGTGACCGTCCGGTGATGGTTGTTCCCGGGTCGATCCGAAGTCCGGCGTCGGAAGGGACCAACCGCCTCCTGGCAGATGGTGCGGCACCGGTCTGTGGCCTCGCCGACGTCCTCTGCGCCCTCGACCTTGTCGGCTCCGGTTCCGTCGACCCCGATAAGGACATGACCCGGAGGCCGTCCGGTTGCGACCCCGCTGACCTCGATGTCCTCGAAGCGCTCGGTTGGGAGCCGACGACCCTCGACGGGCTGGCTACCAGAACCCGACTCGCGCCGGTGCAGCTCGGCTCAGCGGTCGGTCGGCTGCAGCGTGCCGGCCTGGTGGCCGAAGAACACGGTTTCCTGCAGCGCTGCGCAGGGCAGGAGGTTCCCTGACACACCCGACAACCCGCAACCGGCACCGACTTCCCCAAGCCTGAAAACCACACCTTGGAGATGAAATGAGAAACAGAGCCCTCACCGCCGTTCTGGTGGCCGTCGCCATCATCGGAGGCACCATCGCCTCAGCGGCTCCAGCGTCGGCCCAACCGCCCGACGCCCCCTCCGACCCGTCACCGGCCGACGAGAATGTCGTCTACAGGCATCCCGTGGACGGGCCCGTCGTAGACGGCTACAGGCCCCCAGCCAAACCGTGGCTCCCGGGAAACCGGGGGTTGGAATACGCCACCTTCCCCGGCGAGGCCGTCGTGGCTGCTGCAGACGGGCTCGTCATCTTCGCCGGCTCTGTCGCCGGCACCCTCCACGTCACGATCCTCCACGACGATGGACTTCGTACCAGCTACTCGTTTCTGGCAAGCGTTGACGTGGCAGAGAACAGTCGCCTTCTCGCAGGTGCCGTGGTGGGGCGGGCTGCGCGTCGGGTCCACTTCGGTGTCCGGGATCCGTCTGGCGCCTACATGGACCCGGGCGGCATCATCGGCCGACAGCCCATCCTGCGGGCCCAACTGGCGCCACACGACGACGAGGCCGTTGCAAGCGCCGCTCGTGAGGCACGTCGCCTAGAGGAGAGGTCCAACCTCAGTCGGCTGGTAGGGGCTGCCAGCTCAGCCGGCACCTGGGTCTCTGATCGGGTCGCCGAGGGTGTAGACGTCAGCCTCGAGGCCGGCCGCCTGATGGTCGAGCGCTACATCTGGACGGTTGCCAAACCGGTGATAGCCATCCAGGCGTGGGCCGACCTCGGCATGGCCCTCACCTCGGCGGTCATCAGCCCACCCGAGTGCACCCCCGAATCCATTCGGCCGGCACCACCAGACGGGCAGCGCGTGGCCGTTCTCGTGCCAGGCCTGAACACCACCGCAGACGGTGGGCCGATAGTCGACCTTGACATGGACGCCCTTGGCTTTGCCTCGACTGACGTCATCAGGTTCTCCTACGACGGCGGCCGTGTCCGCGACAGCCACAACACCGACGGCCTCTGGTCCGATCCGCTTCCAGCGACCCTGAATAGGCCCGAGGCCACCCACAGGTCGGTGGCTGATAGTGCTGACCTCTTGGCCGACCTCCTCGACGACATTCGGCGACTCCGTCCCGGCGCCACAATCGAGGTGTACGGGTTCTCCATCGGCGGCATGGTCGCAGTGGCAGCAGTCGGACAGATGAGCACCTGGGATGTCCCGGCTGTTGTACGAATTGTGACCATTGCCAGCCCCCATCGTGGGTTGGCACCAGCCAGGACCATCGACAGGATCGGCTCCGTCCCGGGCATTGCCGGCCTCACGGGATGGTTGGGAATACCCGCAGGCTCGCCGATCATTGAGGACCTGGCGTCAGGCACACAGGCGGCTCTTCCAGACAACGTGCCGATGTTGAGCATCGGATCAATGGCAGATCCGCTCGTGCCCGCAGTCCGAACCGCCTTTGACGGCGCAGAGACGGTCACCCTCGGATCGGGTGGCCGCTTCGGACACGATGGTCTCGTCGGCGACGAGGACACCAGCCGCGAGATATCTCTGTTCCTTGCCGGAAGGGCACCTTCCTGTCGATCGCTGCTGCACCGGGTTGGAGCCGCTGTCGTGCCCCGTCTGATCCAGGGAGCCCACGAGATGGTGTCGATAGCCGGCCCGGTCGATGGTCTCGTTGACACTGTGGTGTCTGGCTGAGGGTGCCTCACCTGTCGGACCGCGAGGTCGGAGGCCGGTCGACCGCCGGTACACTCCACCCCCGGTCCGGCACACCGTGTGCCGGCCATGAGAGATTCATCCCCACCCACCCACGGTCGCCCACGGGCGCAGGGTGGGGACGAGAAGAACCGATGGGAAGGAGACCACGACATGGCAGTCGTGACCATGAAGCAGTTGCTGGAGGCAGGGGTCCACTTCGGACACCAGACCCGCCGCTGGGATCCAAGGATGCAGAGGTTCATCCACGGTGAGCGCTCGGGTATCTACATCATTGACCTTCAACAGACCCTCGAGCGGATCGAGTTGGCGTACAAGTTCACACGTGACCTCGTGGCCGATGGCGGCCGTGTGCTGTTCGTCGGAACCAAGCGCCAGGCTCAGGACGCCATCCTCTCCTATTCCGAGAAGTGCGGCATGCCCCACGTGAACCAGCGTTGGCTGGGTGGAATGCTCACCAACTTCCAGACGATCTCAAAGCGTGTCGGAAAGATGCAGGAGTACCAGCGCATGCGCGACTCCGGCGAGTTCGAGGCGATGCCCAAGAAAGAGGCCCTGCTCATCTCCCGCGAGCTCGAGAAGCTCCAGAGGAACCTGGGCGGTATTCAGGAGATGGAGTCGCTTCCCGACGCCATCTTCGTCCTTGACACCGTCAAGGAACACATCGCCGTGACCGAGGCCAACAAGCTCGGAATCCCGGTTATCGCCGTGGTCGATACCGACTGCAACCCTGACGAGATCCAGTATCTGATCCCCGGGAACGACGACGCCATCCGCTCGGGGAGCCTCCTGTGCCGGATCATCGCCGACGCAGTCGAGGAGGGACGCTTCATCTACAACTCCCGCCGCGAGACGGATGACGGCCCGTCTCTCACAGCCGAGGACAAGGCGGCCGAACAGGCTCAGGCCCGCGACGAGGCGGCTACCGCCGCAGCGAAGCGTGATGCCCGTGTGGTCGAGGATGCGCCCGCAGGCGAGACACCGCCCAGCGAAGAGACACCCGTCGTTGAGGAAGCCACCGCTGAGGAGGCACCCGTCGTTGAGGAAGCTCCGGTGGTCGAGGATGCCACCGCTGAGGAAGCTCCGGTCGTCGAGGATGCCGCCGCCGAGGAGGCGCCGGTCGTCGAGGATGTCGTCGCCGAGGAAGCCCCAGTTGAATCCGACGAGGCCGCCGAGCCCGAGAGCGCAGGCAGCGACGCTTCTGACGACGAGGCCACCCAATGACAGAGATCTCCGCCAAGGACGTCAAGGCCCTGCGGGATGCCACAGGTGCCGGGATGATGGATGCCAAGAGGGCGCTCGTAGAGGTCGACGGAGACTTTGAAGCCGCCACACAGTTCCTGCGTGAAAAGGGCCTGGCCAAGGCAGCCACCCGCTCCGACCGCGAGAACGTCGAGGGCGTTGTTGGCCTAGCCATCGGCGAAGGTAGGGCAGCGCTGGTTCACCTCAAGTGTGAAACCGACTTCTCGGCCAAGTCCGAGAGGTTCCTTTCGCTTGCCAACGAGCTGGCCGAGGCGGTGCTGGTCGACGGCGAGGCAGCCGTCGATGCAAGGGCCGCTGAACTCGACGACCTGAGGCTGGCGGTAAAGGAAAACGTCGAGTTGGGTGTGGTTCGTCTGGTCGAGGCATCCGAGGGCAACACGATCGACACCTACCTGCACTTACAGGACGGACGCGGCGTCAACGGTGTGATCGTCGAGGGAGAGGGAATCGACCAGGAGACCCTCCATCAGGTGGCGTTGCACGTCGCCTTTGCCAAGCCGTCGGTACTCAGCCGCGAAGATGTCGATCCCGAGAGGGTCGAGGCGGAACGCACGGCCCTGCTGGAGATTACCAAGGCCGAGGGTAAGCCCGAACCGGCATGGGAGAAGATCGTCGAGGGGCGTCTGACAGGCTGGTTCCGTGAGATGGTTCTCCTGGAACAGGGCCTCCACGGCGACAAGGTGAAGGTGGCCGACTCGCTCAACGGCGGCAGGATCGTCGGCTTCACCCAGGCATACCTGGGTGCCTGAGGCATGAACCCCGGAGCCGACACACCTGGCGACCGGGTTGCGGCCCGTTGGGACCGGGTGGTTCTCAAGGTCTCAGGCGAGGCCTTCGCCGGATCAGAGGGTTACGGCATAGACGGAGAGATCGTCGGCCAGATCGCGGCTGAGATCGTGGCTGTACTCGCCGAGTTCGATGTGGACATGGCCGTCGTCGTGGGCGGCGGCAACATCTGGCGGGGGATGTCAGGCGCAGGAGCGGGCATGGACCGTGCGCAGGCCGACTACATGGGAATGCTCGCCACGTCCATCAACGCCCTCGCCCTACAGGACACCCTTGAACAGATGGGCCAACCCACCCGTGTCCAGACCGCCATACACATGGCACAGATCGCTGAGCCGTACATTCGTCGCCGGGCGGTACGTCATCTCGAAAAGGGCCGGGTGGTGATCTTTGCCGGCGGAACCGGCAACCCGTTCTTCACAACCGACACCGCCGCAGCGCTTCGTGCGGTCGAGATGGAGGCCGGGGCGGTGCTCAAGGGAACACATTCAGGAACCGACGGGATCTACACGGCCGATCCAGCCCACGACCCTTCAGCCACCCTCATGAACGAGGTCAGCTACCTGGATGTCATTCAAAAGGGGCTGAAGGCGATGGATGCAACAGCAATAACGCTCTGCATGGACAACAACATGCCGATCGTGATGTTCGACCTGATGAAGACGGGCAACATCCGGTCCATCCTCGCTGGGGAGCCTGTCGGTACGCTGGTCTCCTGAACAAGGGAGTTCCGTGAGCGACGAGATGATCATGTTGGTCCTTGATGGGGCCACCCAGAAGATGGATGAAGCCGTCGCCCATACCCGGCGCGAGTTCTCGACCGTCAGAACAGGTCGTGCGTCGTCCGGGCTGGTCGAGAGGCTCACCGTGGATGCCTACGGTGTCGAGATGCGCATGCAGGAGTTGGCGAGCTTCTCCGTGCCAGAGGCACGGCAGTTGCTGATTGCCCCACATGATCCCGGCAACGTTCCGGCAATCGAGAAGGCGATCATGAAGGCGGACCTTGGCCTCACCCCCAGCAGCGACGGACGCACCATCCGTCTGGTCTTTCCCGACCTGACCGAAGAACGCCGCCGGGATCTGGTACGAATGATCAACACCATGGCCGAAGAAGGCAAGAATCACCTTCGTGGGTTGAGGCGGGGTGCACGCAAGGACCTCGACGACTATCAGGGCGAGGGACATGTTTCCGAAGACGACATCAAGTGGGCCGAGAGCCAGTTGGACGACCTGATCCACAGTTACGAGGGTCAGGTGGAACAGGCCCGCTCGGCAAAAGAGGACGAACTTCTCGAGGTGTGAACCTCGACAGGTTGTACAGACAGGTTCAACGGGAGGTTCCGTGAACGAACAACAGAATCCGGGAATCGGGCAGGGGGGACAGATCTTCGAGGAGATCCGCATCCTCGGCCTGGAGACGGCTGACGACAACGTCGAGCCGGGACGGTCCGTGTTTGACGAACAACCGGCCGAAGGGGACCTGCCGCACTGGACGGAACCGCCGGCCACGGTCGACCCTGCCGCATCCGGCCAGTGGTCGGGTCTGGACGACTCCCCCAAGTGGGCCGATCAGGTGCCGGGCGACCACGAGTCCCAGCAGCCGGTCGGGATGATGGACGAATCATCGGCTGCACTCTTCTTCGGCGACGAGTCGGCCGGCCCAGTTGCTGGCGGCATGGAGTTCGACCCGCCGCTGATGCCGCCGGACAACCCGCCGCCGCAGCCGGCAGCACCGCCGGTTACCACAGCCGAGAGGCCAGCTGCACCAGATCGACGTGGTCCTGGCGGCGGAGGCGGTGGCGGAGGCCGCAGCGACGCCCGTGACATGCCGATGGCGATCATCACCGGCGTGGCACTGGGGGCCCTGGCCCTCATCGCCTTCAAGTTGGGTACAGACGCAACCCTGGCTCTTGTCACCTTTGTCCTGACCCTCGGAGCAGCCGAGTTCTTCCTGGCTGTTCGCCGTGCCGGGTATCAACCCGCTTCACTTCTGGGAATCGTGGCCGTGGCGGCGCTGAGCCTCGGCGCGTACTGGCGCTTCGAGGCGGCGATTCCACTCGTGCTCGGGTTGACCGTCCTGTTCTCGCTTCTCTGGTATTTGACCGGCATCGACCGCGATGCTCCAATGCTGAACGTCTCGGTAACCCTGTTTGGCGTGCTCTACATAGGCCTGCTGGGGTCCTACGCGGGCCTGATGCTGAGCGACCCGAACGGCGTCGGCATGCTTTTGGCGGCAGTCCTGATCACGGTCGGCTACGACACCGGTGGCCTCCTCTTCGGCAAGATGGTCGGCCGTACGCCGCTTGCGGCAGTCAGCCCCAACAAGACCATGGAGGGGCTCATCGGCGGAATGGGCGTTGCCTTCGCCGTGGCGGTTCTGCTCGTTGGTCGAATTGCCCCGATGGGGCAGGCACCCGGCGATCTGGGCTCGGCCTTCGTGCTGGGCGTCGTGGCCGCTCTGGCGGCACCACTCGGCGACCTCTGCGAGTCGATGATCAAGCGCGACCTGGGCATCAAGGACATGGGCACGATCCTTCCCGGACACGGTGGCTTCCTTGACCGCTTCGATGCCCTGCTGTTCGTCCTTCCGGCCACCTACTACACGGCTCGCCTGTTGGACCTGTTCGCCGCCTGATCAGATGGCGACCAACTGAGTCCAACTCCACCAGATGGCAGCGACCACCGTCGCAGTCCTCGGCTCTACCGGGTCGATAGGCACCCAGACCCTTGACATCGTCGCCTCCCGACCTGACGATTTTGATGTGGTCGCGCTCGGGGCTGCCACGTCGGCGGATCTCCTGGTTGAACAGGCCACGGCGTTTCGTCCACAGGTGGTTGCTGTGGCGAACGCGGCGGTCGCTTCTGACGTGGCGGCAAGGGTGCCCGCCGGCACCGAGGTCTTGTCGGGCGTCGATGCATTGGCAGATGCCGCCGTTATGGCTGACGTTGCGATCAACGGTGTCGTGGGCTTCGCAGGGCTGCCGGTCACCCTGGCCGTCCTCGAGGCAGGCAATCGTCTGGGCCTGGCCAACAAGGAGTCGCTGATCGCTGCGGGGCCCGTTGTACGCCGGGTCAGGCAGGCCAGCGGAGCCGAACTGCTTCCGGTCGACAGCGAGCACTGCGCCATCCACCAGTGCCTGCGCGCCAACGAAAACGCGCGCCGGGTCGACCGGATCGTCCTCACCGCCTCTGGCGGTCCGTTCCGCGGGCTCACACAGTCCGAGTTGGAGTCCGTGACCGTCGAACAGGCTCTTGCCCATCCGACATGGGCGATGGGCCCCAAGGTCACGGTCGACTCGTCGACCCTCATGAACAAGGGCCTCGAGGTCATCGAGGCCCACGAACTGTTTGACATCGGCTTCGACGAGATCGACGTCGTGGTTCACCCGCAGTCCATCGTTCACTCAATGGTCACCTACTCCGATGGGGCCACGATCGCTCAACTGTCGCTGCCCGACATGAGGCTCTGCATCGGTTACGCGCTGGCATACCCGGACCGACTCGATGTTCCGTTCGGTGCCATCGACTGGTCGGACCTGAACCGGCTCGACTTTGAAATGCCGGATCGTGGAGCGTTTCCGTGCCTCGACCTGGCGTACGCAGCCGGTCGCCTGGGCGAGACTGCTCCGGCATGGCTGAGCGCAGCCAACGAGGTGGCAGTTGTTGCCTTCCTGTCTGGGGGTCTCCAATGGCGTGGAATAGCGGATGTGCTGGCAGATGCCCTCGAGTCCTGGCCCGGCGGATCGGCTGACAGCGTCGAGGCCGTACTTGATGCCGACCAGCGTGCGCGTGAGATGACCGCCGCCCTGATCGCAGGCCTCAGGTGAGGCCTCCCGTCGCGGATGGCGACCGCCTGGTTCGCCTGTTGCTGTTGGTGGGGGCGGTGCTGGCGCTGGGTCTGTTGGGTAGCGCTGCCACGATCATCGTGGTTCTCTCCTTCGTCTTCATGTTGGCCTTCCACGAACTCGGCCACTATCTGGCGGCCCGCTGGACCGGAATGCAGGTGACGGAGTTCTTCATCGGCTTCGGGCCGAGGCTCTGGTCTGTTCAGCGTGGCGAGACCGAGTACGGCATCAAGGCGATTCCAGCCGGCGCATACGTGCGGATAACCGGAATGAGCAACCTCGAGTCGGTTGATCCTGTCGATGAACACCGCACCTACCGTGCCCAGACCTACCCCAGGCGTATGGCGGTCGCCCTGGCCGGTTCGGCAACCCATTTTCTCGTCGCCGTGGCGTTGCTGGCAACCCTGATGGGAATGGTCGGCAGACCCGATCCGCTGTCATGGACTGTCAGTGAGGTCGTGGCGGGTTCGACTGCTGACGAGATGGGGGTGCAACCAGGTGACCGGATCCTCTCGGTAGCCGGTGTCGAGACACCGGGGTTCGATGCCTTCGGCCGCGTAGTCCGGGTTGTGCCATCTCACACGGTTGATGTCGTGGTTGAGCGAAACGGCATCTTGTCTGAGCACACGGTCGTGATGGGGGAGAGACCCACCCCTGTAGGGACCATGGAGGGCTTCTTTGGCATCGGTGCCGAATATCCCTTGACGACAGTCGGGCCGGCCGAGGCCGTGACCGGTGCGCTCGGTCAGTTTGTGGATCTGTTGTTCATCTCCGTTGAGGGTCTCGCCAGGTTCTTCACCCCCGGCGGTTTGGCGGGTTTCGTCGGTGGCGCTGTCGACAGCAGCGGCCCCGACACCGGTATCGCGGTGGCTTCGGGCACACCCGAGGATGCCCGGATGCTGTCCATCTACGGGGTGGCGAGGCTCGGAGGTGTGGCCCTCGAGACCGGCCTAGCCAACTACCTCTGGTTCCTCATTCTGGTGAACGTGTTCGTGGGTGTCTTCAACCTGGTTCCACTGCTGCCTCTCGACGGGGGGCACGTGGCTATAGCAACCTACGAGCGTCTTCGATCCCGGGGTGGCCGGCGCTACACCGCCGACGCCGCCAAATTGATTCCGCTCACATGGGCGGTCGTGACGCTCCTTGTGGGAGTGGCGCTGATCGCCCTCTACCGCGACATCGTGGACCTGCCGGACTTCGGCTGAGCACGCCGGTAGCCTCCTTGGCGTGGAGGTCCAGGCTTCGTTTCCCCGCCGGGTGACCCGTCAGGTGATGGTGGGTGATGTCCCCGTAGGCGGTGGCGCACCCGTATCGGTGCAGTCGATGACGGTCACCCGAACCGCAGACCACGAAGCCACCCTGCAACAGATCTATGACCTGGCGATGGCCGGTGCCGACATCGTGCGGTGCACCTGCAACGAGATCGAGGCAGCCGAGGGCCTGGCCAGAATCGTGCCCAGATCTCCGGTGCCGATCGTCGCCGACATTCATCACAACTACAAGATGGCCCTGGCTGCACTTGAAGCCGGTGTCCACTGCCTGCGCCTGAACCCGGGGAACATCCGCAATCCCGACCACATCCGGACGGTTGCCGCCGAGGCCAGGGACAGGGATGTCCCCATCAGGATCGGCGTCAACGGCGGCTCCCTTCACCCCGATCTCTACAAGAAGTACGGCGATGTCGTCACGGCCGAGGCGATGGTCGAGTCGGCCCTGACCGAAATCGGATACTTCGCTGAGGTGGGCTTTGATCAGGTGAAGATCTCGGTCAAGGCATCGAGCGTGCCGCTCATGGTCGATGCCTACCGTCAGTTGGCCGAGGTGACCGACCATCCGCTGCATCTGGGGGTCACCGAGGCAGGGCCTCCACCGGCGGGCCTCATCAAGTCGTCTGCCGGCATCGGAGCCCTTCTGGTCGAGGGAATCGGTGACACGATCCGGTATTCGCTCACTGCTGATCCGGTTCAGGAGGCCCGGGCCGGCCGTCAACTCCTCGAAGCTCTGGGTCTTCGCGAACGCAAGAACGTGGACCTCATTGCCTGTCCCAGCTGTGGCCGTGCCGAGGTCGACGTGATTGCCGTTGCCGAGGCAGCGATGGAGGCTTTTGCCGACCGCCAGATACCGCTCCAGGTGGCGGTCATGGGCTGTGTCGTAAACGGGCCCGGCGAGGCTCGGGATGCCGACCTCGGCATTGCTGCAGGAAACAAGCGTGGACATCTGTTCGTGAAGGGCAGGAACGTGGCTGTGGTTGCCGAGGACGAGATGGTGGATGCCCTGGTGGAGTGGGCTGAGTTGATTCACGACCAGGGAGCCGAGGCAGCCATGGCCAGGGTCGATACCGAGTTGGCGGCGAGGGAGGCAGAGTTGGATCGCAGGCGCCTTCTCGCCGACCAGGGTGAGGACGCCAACGACACCGGCATCGTGATCGAGGCCATCCGCCGCCAGTCCGCCTGAGCGCACCGGCCCGGGCGCAGGTATGATTTGTGGTCGCGTGCATCGTTCGTGTTCGACGACGAGGCGTGGGCTTTGCCCACGCCTTTCGTTTTCGGTAGCGGCCGGTGAAGGCGATGAGGTTCGAGGTCGACAACACAGAGAGGAGGAGCCGTGGGTGTTACAGATCGTGTAGACCTGATGGCAACACCCCTCTGTGAGCGTGTCGGGGTTGAGTTGGTCGATGTCGAGTACGAGGGCGGAATTCTGCGGCTCACCATCGACCATTCCGACGGTGTCGGCATGGAGGCGATCGCCAGCGTCACCCGTGAGGTGTCACGCGCCCTAGACCACGAAGACCCGATTGGATCGACCTACACCCTCGAGGTGACGAGCCCCGGCCTGGAGCGTCGTCTCAAGCGACCGGAGCACTTCATGAAGGCCGTCGGCCTAAAGGTCGCCATCAAGACCCATCCCGGAGTCGAGGGTGATCGCCGCCTGTCCGGACTCATCGAGACAGCCGACCCTTCGGGGGTGTCGATCCGTAGCGAGGAGGGGACGCTCCGTGTTCTCGGCTACGACGAGATTCTCACTGCCCGCACGATCTTTGAATGGAACCCGGGGCCCAAGACGGCTCGCCGGGACAATGAAGGCGACAACGGTCCTTCTTCGGTCGTTTCCGAGGAACAACCGGTTGGCGCCGCTGAGAGAAAGGTCGGGACATGAACCCCGAGATGATGGAGGCCCTCCAGGCCCTGGCAAACGAGCGCGGAATCACGCTTGACACGTTGTTCGCAGCGCTTGCCGACGCCCTTGAGTCCGCCTACAAGCGCATGCAGGGCGCCCACGAGTTCTCGTGGGTGACCATTGATCCTGACACCATGGAGATCCGCGTGTTCGCCCAGGACCTCGACGAGGAGGGTGAGCCGCTCGGCGAGGAGTACGACGTAACCCCCGATGATTTCGGACGTATCGCCGCTCAGACCACCCGTCAGGTGATGACCCAGCGGATCCGTGAGGCTGAGCGCGATCTCAAGTACGAGGAGTACGCGGGTCGTGAGGGTGACATCGTCACCGGCATGATCCAACAGACCGACGCCCGCTACACCCTCTTGGACCTTGGACGGGTCGAGGCACTCCTGCCACAGGCCGAGCAGGTCCCCTTTGAGCGGCCAGAGGCGAACACCAGGTTGAAGGCCTACATCGTCGAGGTACGAAAGACGGCCAAGGGCCCCCAGATCGTGGTCAGCCGTACCCATCCCGGCCTCATCAAGCGGCTCTTCGAGCTGGAGGTACCCGAGATCGCAGACGGGGTGGTCGAGATCAGGGCCTGTGCCCGTGAGCCCGGTCACCGAACCAAGATCGCCGTCGGATCAAACGATCCCAACGTGGATCCAGTCGGTGCCTGCGTGGGTGCCAGGGGTGCGCGTGTCCGCATGGTCGTCAACGAACTGCGTGGCGAGAAGATCGACATTGTGCCGTTCTCAGACGATCCCGCCGACTTCGTGATGAAGGCCCTGTCACCGGCCAAGGTGAAAGAGGTCCTCATAGACGAGGAGACCGGCACTGCGACGGTGATTGTTCCCGATTACCAACTCTCCCTGGCTATCGGCAAGGAGGGGCAAAACGCCCGCTTGTCCGCACGGATGACCGGCTGGAGGGTCGACATCAAGAGCGAGACCCAGGTGGCCGAAGAGGCCGCCTACGCCGAGATTGAGTGGGCTGAGGGTGAATGGATTCTGGATGAGGCCACAGGTGAGCAGGTCTGGAAACCCGCTGAGGGCGGGCCGGCTGTGTCTGCTGACCAGTGGACCGAGGCAGCCGTGACCGACGAGGAAGACGAAGCTGAAACCCAGACTGAGGCAGCCTCGGAGGCCTCAGAGCCTGCTGAGGATGCAGCGACGGTTGACGACTCTGGTACCAGCGGCGATGAGCCCGAGGCCGACGGTTCGCCGGAGGTGGAAGCTTCCGCGGAGCCGGTCAGGGACGAGGCTGAGGTGTCTACCGACTAGATTGGCCCATGCCGACGGGGCGGACGCCTCGTCTCAACGGGTGATCGGGGTTGCTGGCCGATAGCGTCATTGACCGGTCCCGCCCATGGGAACCGGGCATCTTGTTCCCGGTTCCGTGAGGGTGTTACCCGCCGGAACTTCCACTCAGCAAGCCCCACCGACTCGACAAGACATCAGGACCAACGTGCCGAAAAACATCCGCGTCTACGAGTTGGCGCGAGAACTTGGGATGACCAACAGCGAGGTCCTTGACCTCTGCAATTCCCTGGGCGTTGGCACGAAGAGCCATTCTTCGGGGATGGTCGAGGCCCAGGCCGACCGGGTGCGTCGCAAGGCTGTCAGAGAGGGCCTTACCCGGGACGAACAGCCCGAGGAGCCCGGAGCGAAGAAGGCCAAGAAGAAGAAGCCTGAGCCGACTCCTGAGCCTGAGCCGACTCCTGAGCCCGAGCCTGAGCCGACTCCTGAGCCTGAGCCCGAGCCTGAGCCTGAGCC
>JACKQG010000687.1_pt1 | contig 48288 bp, 50 predicted proteins | sample 8237621 | NCBI WGS metagenome assembly JACKQG01 (sample SAMN15677084, study PRJNA649215) | marine metagenome | biome: marine; feature: Black Sea; material: saline water; isolation source: suspended particulate matter (SPM) from the Black Sea western gyre | collected 2013-06-09/2013-06-10 | depth... | reverse complement strand
GTTGTGCCGGCCTCTTTGCCTTGATTATGACCTAAAGCAGGAAATATCCATTGGGAATTACGATGAGTTTTATAATAAGCGCGGAGTCCTCGTAGAGTGACACCAGGCAACGGAACCACCCTGTCCCGTCCACCTTTACCGTTACGTATGTGAACAATTAGACGATCTTTATCGATATCGCCGACTTGCAGGTTGATGGTCTCTTGAAGGCGTAAGCCCAGGGAGTATAGTGTTAGATAGAATACCTTACTCTGCAGCGTTGGAAGGTTGCCAATAATCCGCCTGACCTCCTTAGTGCTTAGGACAGTCGGCAGACTTTCTTTTCGTTGCCACCGTATTTGACTGAATATCTTCCACTTGCGAACCAGCGTTATGGAAAAAAACAGCTTAATGCCGCTGTAACTGATTCGTAATGTGGCTGAACTCCAGCCGTATTCTGTCTTGCAGGCCAGCCAGTAGGCTTTCAAATCAGCCTGTGTGATCTTGCTCAAAGGCTTGTTGCAAAACCGCTGCAGCTGCCTTACAGATTTAACATATGAATTTATGCTCCTTTTTGCATAGCCTTTTAGTTCCAAGTCTGATATAAATCGATCATACAGTTTTGCGTTCATGGTATCTCCTTTTCTCTTAATACCTTGTCGGGTAGAGATACCAACCTGCAAACGCCGGTATATGGAATACCATGAACGCTATCTGAAAACAAGCTGCCGCGTAGCGGCTTACTTGAACAAATTATTCCACCAGGCCGGAAAAGCCGGGGCGTTTTTCGCATTAACGTTATTTCATATAAAATCTCGTATCTGCCAATTTTATCTTTGGCTTTTCCGGCAGGTGACTTATGCGAGCGGCCTCATTTTCCAGGGAGAGAATAATGAGCGAAGATAGAGAAAAAAAGATAAATGAATACATCCAGCGTGATCCATTCGCACGACTTTTAGGGGCTAAGGTTGAAATTCTAAAACCAGGCCATAGTCGGGTGACTCTTACTGTGACTGACGATATGGTTAATTTTCACGGCAATACTCACGGCGGAGTGATTTTTGCGCTTGGCGACATGGCCTTTGCTGCTGCTGGTAATTCCCATGGACAGACGGCAGTGGCGCTGAACGTTGGAATTAACTTCTTAAAAGCAACGAATTCCGGTGATCGACTAATAGCTGAAGCTACAGAACAAACCGCTTCTGGACCTATAGCTCTGTATGACATCACTATTAGAGACGACCGAACCGGGGAGCTTGTAGCAAAGAGTCAAGACTTGGTATATCGGAAAAAAGAATGGTTTGTGCCAAAATCAAATTGAGACAACACTATCGATTTCTATATTTTTTTCACCCTGCTTGATACTTGCAGCGGCAATGTGAGGGTCGTGTTCGAAAAAAAGAATCCAGCTTTCTTTCAATGCTTTGCTTAGAAGATTTTGTTTTTCATTAAGTAAAATCATAGGAAAGTTGTCATACGCCATATGCCACGGGACAGGCAGATGCGCTGATGTTGGTATAAGATCCGCACAGAAAAACAGAGGATTTGTTTTATCATTTATAAGTAGATGCTGCTGGCCGGGTGTGTGTCCGTCGGTTACGATAATATCAATTCCATCAAATATTTTTTGCATGCCGTCAATAAGAGTTAAGACCTTTGATTTCTGCAAGGGAATAAAATTTTCTTTCATGTAACTTGCTGTATCCCTTACACATGGATTGTTCGCAATTTCCCACTGTTTTTTCTGAATATAATATCTGGCATTCTGAAATGTCGGGACAGTCTTGCCGTCTATGATAGATGTTGATCCTCCTGCGTGATCAAAGTGGAGGTGTGTTATTATGACATCGGTAATATCGTTGCAGGTCAATCCAAGTTTAGACAATGATATATCGATATTTACCGAATCCTGATCGACTTTATATATATTTTTCAGCTTTTCGGACAATTTATCGCCGATTCCTGTGTCAATTAGAATGTTTTTCCCTTTTCCCTGTATTAAAAGAGATCTCATACTCATGGGGATGAGATTTTTTTCGTCGGCAGGAATTTTCCTTTCCCATAATATCTTTGGAACAACTCCGAACATTGTGCCGCCATCCAATTCAAATTTGCCTGTTTCAACAGAAAAGCATTCATAATCTCCAAATCTCATAATGTTGCCTATTTTTCCTTATACCCGCATCCCTTTTCCATGCAGGCGTAAAAAGTGCCTTGTCTTTTAGTTGTTTTTTCGACAAGAAACTTTGCCCCGCATTCAGAACATTCTTTTGCGACCGGCTTATCCCAGATGGCAAATGTACATTCAGGATAGCGGCTGCATCCATAGAAGATTTTACCGCGCCTTGATTTCCTTTCAACAAGGCTGCCGCCGCACCCTTTTTCAGGGCATTTAACACCTGTATCCTGTCCGGCATGATTTGAATTTATTGATTTGGTGTTTTTGCATTCCGGGTATCCACTACACGCAAGAAACGGTCCGTATTGTCCATGTTTTAAGACCATGGGTTTGTCGCATTTTTCACAAATTTTGTCTGTAGCCTCATCTTTGGGCAGTTCAATCGGCTGGATTTTTCCTGTTTCATCCCGTGTATAGTTTGTTGAATATTTGCATTCAGGATATCCGCTGCAGGCAAGATATTGTCCATTTTTACCCACCTTGGCATGCAACTGTCTGTTACAGTCGGGACAGGTTAAATCTGTTGGGAAACCAAGGCCTCGCATGCTGAGCATCGATTCTGACGCTGCATCCAGATCTTTTTTGAAAGGGTCGTAAAAACGTGTGAGCACTTCTAAATAATCGGCCTCTGCGTCTTCAATGCTATCCAGACTATTCTCCATTCTGGCGGTAAAATCGACGTCAAATATATCAGGGAAACTCTCTACCAGAAGGTCGTTTACAATGAATCCGAGTTCGCTTGGTATGAAATAACCTTTAACAAAATCCACATATCCTTTTTGTCTGATAGTTGACAATATGGCGGCATAGGTGCTGGGTCGTCCTATTCCGTTTTCTTCAAGCTCTTTGACGAGTGATGCTTCTGAGAATCTTGGTGGCGGCAATGTAAAATGCTGCTTTGGATCCAACTTGTTGAGTTTTAATACCATGCCTTCAGAAAGTTCCGGAAGATCATCTGTTTTTCTTTCCCTTTCATTTGTATCGTCAACAGACATATAAAGTGTCATAAAGCCCGGAAATTTAATGGTCGATCCGCTTGCAGCAAACAAATAGGAACCGGCTTTGATAGATATCAAGCTGGTGTCTATAAGGGCCTGTTTCATCTGTGATGCAACAAACCGTTTCCATATAAGGGTGTATAGAGACAGTTGGTCTTTGGAAAGATAACCGGCAATTTTTTCAGGTGTATTAAAGACCGATGTGGGTCGTATTGCCTCATGGGCATCTTGAATCTTTTTGCGGTTTTTGAAAAACCTCGGCTTTTCAAGAGCATATTGCTTGCCAAAACGCTCCCGGATCAGCAAAAGGGCTTCTTCGGCAGCCTCTTTTGATAGCCTGGTTGAATCTGTACGCATGTAGGTGATAAGCCCTTCCGGTTTGCCGGGCCCCAGGTCTATACCTTCATAAAGCTGTTGTGCTGTAGTCATAGTTTTCTTGGCGGAAAACTTAAGTTTTCTGATGGCTTCCTGCTGAAGTTTGCTTGTGATAAAAGGGGGAAGAGGATTTCTTTTTGTGGTTTTATTTTGAACTTTTTCCACAATAAAACTGCTGTCTGACATCTCATTAAGGATAGCGATTGAAGCCTTTTCATCTGGGATACCGATCTTCTTTCCGTCCTTTTTCACAAGTTTTGCAGTAAATGGGGGTGGTTCGGTGCCCTCAAGATAGGCTGTTATCGACCAGTATTCTTCTGGATTAAAAGCATAGATAGCCCGCTCTCTCTCGCTGATTATCCGCACCGCGACAGATTGCACCCTTCCTGCGCTCAACCCGCCTTTGACCTTGCGCCACAGCAAGGGTGAAACCTGATATCCCACCAGCCTGTCAAGTATTCTGCGTGTCTGTTGAGCCTCATATTTTTTCTTGTTGAGATTTTCAGGAGCGGCGATTGCCTTATTGATGGCATTTTTTGTGAGTTCGTGAAACAACACCCTGTAAAACTTTCTGCCCTGTTTTTTTAGAATTTCTGCAGTATGGTATGCGATCGCTTCACCCTCCCTGTCAGGGTCGGGAGCAAGGTATATGTCTGAAGCATCTCCGGCGACCTTTTTTAAAGAGGATATAACCTTTTTCTTGCCTGGGATTATTCTGTATTTTGGCTTAAAACCTTTTTCAATATCTATCCCCATTTCCTTTGCGGGAAGATCCTTGATATGGCCAACGGTTGCAGCCACATTATAGGTATTGCCAAGATACTTTTTTATGGTTTTTACTTTTGTTGGTGATTCAACGATGATAAGCGGTTTAGTCACTATCATTCCTTTAAGACCTTTGAAAAACGTCCCCTTTTGCCCGATTACTGCGTCAGGCTCAAATTTCAATCCTCGAAATATTCAATATATTCCTCCGGTTGAAATTTTCGCCTTCCTTGTACTCGAACAAAATTGAACATTTTTCAAAGGTCTTCCTTTCCTACTTCATGCTTTTGGTTTTTATGGAAAAGAGTTTGCCGGGTGTTTGCACTGCAACTCCTTTTAATTCCAGCTTAAGCAATATGCTCGAAAGTTTCCCGGGTTCTATGGAGATTTTCCTCACAAGCTCGTCTATATGAACAGAATATGGACCGAGCGCTTTATATACCGTCAATTCCTCTGATGATAATGGCGGAAGCTTAGCCTTTGTTTTATTTTGCTTAGTGTTTTTGGTTGCGGCCTGCTCCTGTATCAGAGGCGCAAGTTCTTCTATAATATCCTGCGTTTGTTCAACCAGTTTGGCTCCCTGCTTGATAAGTGTATGCGTACCGGTACTTTTAAAGGAATGGATGCTTCCCGGAACAGCAAACACCTCTCTGTTCTGCTCTGCTGCCAGGCGCGCTGTAATGAGCGACCCGCTTTTTTTGGTTGCTTCCACTATAACGGTTCCAAGTGAAATGCCGCTGATTATCCTGTTTCGTACAGGAAAATTATGAGCTTCAGGTTCCGTCATGAGAGAAAACTCTGAAATAACAGCGCCGCTGACTGCAATTTTATGAAAAAGCTTTATGTTTTCCGAGGGATAAACCCGTTCAAGACCGCTTCCCAGCACGGCGATTGTTTTTCCTTTACCCATCAAGGCGCCTTCATGGGCAGCAGCATCTATCCCTATTGCCATGCCGCTGACTACTGTAATTCCATTTGAAGCCAGATTTGCGCAAAGCTGTTTGGTCGTCGATATCCCATAGGTTGTCGCATTCCTGGAACCAACAACGGCAACATTTTTTATAGACCCGTCAAGATTTCCGTAGACATACAAAAAAGGGGGAGGGTCAGGTATTTGCAGTAAAAGGGGAGGGTAATCATTATCTGCCATTGTGACAATCCGGTAACCTTTTTGCGTAACAAGATCAAGCTCCTTTTTAACCTGTTCAGGTATCCTGTGCTGCTTTATCGCCGACACAAGGCGTTCGGACATGCCGTCGAGATCGAGAAGTTCTTCGCGCGATGCTTCAAAAACATGCGCCGGGGACTTGAAATGGTCGATAAGACGCTTGAAATGGTAGCGCCCAATTCCCGGAACGCTTTTAAGGGCAAACCATGGCAGAATATTTTCCACTTATTTTTTCTTCCCGTGCTTTTGCCAGGCAAGGAGTATGGGGCTTGCCACAAATATTGAGGAGTATGTTCCTATAAGCACCCCGACTATCATTGCGAATGCAAAGTCGTGGATAATTCCACCTCCAAGAGTAAAAAGCGTGACAACCACAAAAAGAGTTGTCAAAGAGGTTAGAATTGTACGACTGAGCGTTTCATTTATACTTCTGTTGATGACTACTTCCAGAGTATTTTTGTGGTATTTTCGGAAGTTTTCACGGATGCGGTCAAAAACAACAATTGTATCATTCAAAGAATATCCGATTATGGTAAGAAGGGCGGCGATAATCGGAAGGGAGAACTCCTTGTCGCAAATAGAAAAAATACCTACAGTAATAATAATGTCATGGATAAGGGCAACAATAGCCCCCATAGCGTATTTAAGCTTAAGAAACCAGAAAAGGATAAGTGTAACGATTACGGCAGTGCCAATAAGGAAGGCTACGCCGACATTGAATAAGGAAAGAAAATATACGGCAACCATCAGCGATCCAGCCATGACGCCGCTTAAGATCCACTTTAATTCAAAGCGCCCGGATATATATATGGTGATAAAGAGCAGGGCATAGAACATGGCAAACAGAGCTTTTTCACGTAAATCTTTGCCTACCTGTGGGCCTACCATCTCGACCCGACGAATCTGCACATGATTTCCCGTGGTGTATTCAAGGGCTTTTTTTACCCTGGAAGTAAAACCTTGAGAGCTCGAGATAGACATATCGGTCCTTATGAGATATTCATTATCTTTTTTATCGCCAAACTCTTGAACCGATGATTTGCCTAATTCAAGTTCATTGAGCCCCGACCTTACATCATCTAAGTTAACAGGCGTGTTAAACTTAACCTGTATTAATGTCCCGCCGGCAAAATCAATCCCGTATTTCGGCCCCTTATGTAGTATCAACGAGAAAAAACTGATGATGATCATTGCAGTGGATATATAGAATGCGATTTTTCTTTTGCTGATGAAATTAATGTTTATATCAGGTTTTATAAACTGCATTAAACATGCTCCTGCTATGAGACCTTTGCAAAACGCCCCCCCCTGGTCTCGTTATATACTTAAACTTTTTACTTTTCGGTTAATTAACAAATAGTCGAATACAAGCCGTGTCATGATAAGAGATGTAAACAGACTGGCAATTACGCCCATGCTCAGTGTAACGGCAAATCCTTTAACAGGTCCTGTTCCGAACTGAAACAAAACAAGGGCCGCGATAAGTGTTGTGACGTTTGCATCCAGGATTGCAAGTGTGGCTTTCTTATACCCTGCATCTACAGCAGCTCGCGGTGTTTTGCCTATGCTTAGCTCTTCTCTGATACGTTCAAAAATAAGAACATTTGCATCCACGGCGATTCCTATGGTTAGTATAATGCCCGCAATGCCCGGAAGTGTTAAAGTAGCCTGAAAACCTGCGAGTCCTCCGGCGATCAGGATAATGTTAAGGATAAGAGCAAGATCGGCTATTAGGCCTGAACCCTTATAATATATAATCATAAACAGGGCTACGAGGATACCTCCGACATACACTGAAACAAGACCTTTGTTGATTGAATCAGCTCCAAGAGAGGGACCGACGGTCCTTTCCTCAAGTATTTTTACAGGGGCGGGAAGCGCGCCGGCACGCAGAGCTATGGCAAGATCCTTGGCTTCTTCTAAAGTAAAGTTACCTGTAATGCGGGCCTCACCGCCGGTGATTTTTTCCTGTATAACCGGCGCGGAATAGACATGATTGTCCAAAACAATTGCAAGGCGTTTTTTTACATTTTCTTCTGTTATTTTAGCAAAAGTTCTTCCGCCTTTTTTGTCAAAAGCAAGGGAAACATAAGGTTCATTGAACTGTGAATCTATTTGAACTCTTGCATCTGTAAGATTTGCACCTGTTAAGAGCGTTTGCTTTTTAATAAGAAAGTAGCTTTTTGTTTCGCGATTTGTGTCGGGACTCTTTGTGATCTGAGTAAGTAGTTCGCTTCCCGGAGGAATATTTCCATCTCGAGCAGCATTAACATCGTGTGTTTCATCCACCAGCTTGAACTCCAAAAGCGCTGTTTTGCCGATGAGATCCTTTGCTCTTTGTGTATCCCTTATCCCAGGCAATTGAATTAGAATGCGTTTTTCCCCCTGATGTCTGATGTCGGGTTCGCTCACACCAAACTGGTCGATACGGTTTCTTATGGTTTCAAGGGCCTGTGCTACCGCAAGTTTTTTGATATTATCGGCTTCTTCTTCAGGGAGATCCATAACTATGGAAAGCACCCCGTCATCTGTTGTTCTCGAAACAAGACGCAGATCTTTAAACTCTTTGTTCAGGATCTGTTTAAACCCGTCGATGTTATCCTTTCCCTGCAATCTGACCGAAATCTTTGTGCCGTTAACCCTCTCTACATTTAGAAACCTTATGCGTTCTTTCTTTAAGAGGGTTCGGATCTCAAGTCTAATGCGTTCTATTGTGCTTTCCAAAGCCTTTTCCGTATCCACTTCAAGCACAAGATGCATGCCTCCCTGGAGATCGAGACCGAGATTTATCTTCTTGTGCGGCCACCATGTCGGTTTAATTGAAGGAAGAATGTAGATAACAGCAGCTATAACGACGATTATAACTAAAATTAATTTCCAGGAAATATTTTTCAACGATCTATTCTTTCTGTTGCCAGGTTTTTATCATATTAAAGCCCCAGTCAACCTATATCACCGGGGCTTTTTTTACTTTTCGGTCTTTATTTTTTATCTGAATCGGTTTTCTCTATTTTTGCCGGCTGAGCCTGTGATGAAGACTGTAACAATGTTGAAACATTACTCCGATTTAGCTTTACACGAACTTTATCCGCTATCTCTATTGTTAAGGTGTCATCGCTAACAGAGGTAATGCGTCCATGAATGCCGCCCGTTGTTATTATACGGTCTCCATTTTTAACATTACTGACCATTAAACGATGATCTTTTTGCTTTTTTTGCTGGGGCCGGATAAGAAGAAAATAAAAAATAACGAACATAAGAATAAGAGGGATAAATGATCCAAATCCACCCCCCTGTCCAGCAGCGCCGCCGCCCTGACCCATTGCATATGCTATGTCAATCAAAATTAACCCTCCTTTTTTGTTGTTTGTAATATTTGTAACTATTCAGCCTCTAAGACACTAATTTGTGCCTTTTATTCCCAAACCATTTCAGCAGAGCCCAATACGCCTGTGATAATAAGTTTTATATTTTCAGTGCTGCCATCAATCATAGACTTGCCGGCTGCCGGAGATATTGCGGGAAATCTTACCAGATATACCGATTTCCACGGGGTTATATAAGGGAAAAAGTGAGTTATTACAGCATCAACCTTTTTTATTTTTCTAATTTTAAGTGGAGTTAGCAGCCCGTTTTTTCCAGCAGTTAAATATATTTTCCATATGGAATCCTTTTTGTTAAAATCATTGAGCTTTTTATCAGGCACATATGCGGCAAGCAGAAAATCATTATAAGCTAAAGCGGCATTTTTTTGATCTTTTAACAGCTTTGTTTTTTCACTATCTGTCAGCTTGTATGTCCTGGCATACTCATTTGAATAAGCATCTCTAAACTTAGAAGATTTGAATGTGGCGGTAGCTATTAGTTCAACGCCAAGGCCTCTGTAAATACGGGCTTCTCTACTCCAATCTGTAAGGGATGCCTTATATTGACCACCATGGTAAGGATCATACGACTCTTTAAGCCGTTCTATAGGCTTAAAAGCCCGGCACCCCAGACAAAGGGTGATAACTATAATTACCGGAAAAATTTTTATAGAGAATATTCTTAATAATTTCATCTAACTGTCAACAAACACACGGTTAAAAATGGCGCTGATATACTTTAAATGATAACTTACGTCAAATATTTCTTCAATTTTTTCAGAGCCTAACAGGCTACAAATCTTTTTGTTTTTCAAAATAAGGGCTTTGAAATCATTTTTATCCTTCCAAACCCGCATTGCAACTGCTTGGACCATTTCATAAGCATCTTTACGAGTTGCGCCGGATTCCGTAAGAGCCAGTAATATTTGCTGAGAAAAGATAAGCCCTTTAAGCATATTCAGGTTTTGTTTCATTCTTTCAGGATATACGATCAGGTTATCTATGATTTTTGTGATTCTGTTTAATATATAATCGATCAGTATCGTGCTGTCAGGCGCTATGACCCTTTCAACAGAGGAATGGCTGATATCCCGTTCATGCCATAGGGGAATATTTTCAAGGGAAGCCGTGGCATTTGAACGTATGATACGGGCAAGGCCGCATATATTTTCAGATCCTATTGGATTGCGCTTGTGCGGCATGGCTGAAGAACCTTTCTGGCCTTTTGAGAAAAATTCTTCTGCTTCAAGAACTTCTGTTCTTTGCAAATGCCTTATTTCGACCGCCATCTTTTCTATGGATGAAGCCATGATGGCCAGGCTTGTAAAATATTCAGCATGCCTGTCCCTTTGAACAATCTGGGTTGAGGCGGGAGCGGGTTTAAGCCCCAGTTTTTTACATACATACGCCTCAACCTCAGGGGAAATGTTGGCAAATGTTCCCACTGCTCCTGATAGCTTCCCAAAGCTTATCGTTTCAACAGCGCGCTCAAATCTTTCCTGATTGCGGCGCATTTCATCATACCAGACCGCAAGCTTCAGCCCAAATGTTATAGGCTCAGCATGGATTCCGTGGGAGCGTCCGATCATCACTGTGTTTTTGTGTTTAAATGCTTTTTTCTTGATAGTCTGTAAGAGGATTTTGCAGTCTTTAAGAATAATCTTGCCGGCCTGTCTGAGAAGATATGCCATGCTTGTATCAAGAATATCGGAGGATGTCAGGCCCATGTGAATGTATCTTGAATCAGGGCCGACATGTTCGGCAACATCTGCAAGAAAGGCGATTACATCATGCCTGGTTTCAGCCTCGATCTTTTCGATTCTTTTTATGGAAAACCCTGCTTTTTTCCTGATATTATCAACGGCCTTTTTGGGGATCTTTCCTTTCTTTGCCAGGGCTTCACAGGCTAATATTTCAACATTTAGCCATGTCTGATATCTGTTTTTATCGGTCCAGATATCTCCCATGACCTTTCTTGTATATCGTGTTATCATAATTTAATAGCGGTTGCTCGTTGCTCGTTGCTGGTTGCTTTTACCTTTCAGCCTTCAGCTTTGCGCTTACCGCTCAGCCGGTATCCAGATCGTTTCACCGTCAAACTGAATTTTGTTTACATATTGGTAGTCTATATGATCCAGAAGCGCAAAAATGCGGCTCATATTATAGACCACTATCTTGCTTAAAGGGAAAATCAGATTAATGTCAACATCGAGTTTTTTTTCCTTTAAATTGTAAATGCAAACAGTCTTTTCTGAAAATTTTAAAAGTTTGCCTACCCCTGAACTATATCCGAATCTATCTGGTTCGTCGGCAAGCGGAGAAATGGCAATATTTTTTTGATCAAAGTAGTCTTTTAAGAATTTAAAATGAATGGCCCATAAGCTGTCTCCTGGACGCACAACATATATCCCGAATTCATCTATAGCGTCATCTGTTATTTTGCCGGGTTTTATATCCTTTTCTATGATATCGCCACTTTTAAGCCGTATCTTATCCCGGATTTCCTGCATGGAAACGGTTAATTCGCCCACTTTAAAGGATTCATCAGATCTGACAATAATGTCAACCCCTTTTTTAAGACCGTATTTTGCTTTACGTTTCTTTGTAATGTCTTGAAGCTTATTGTAATTAATAACGGGTTGAGGCTTGACAGGCATATAAGCTTTTTCAGCAATTTGTCCGGGAAGATGAGCTTTATTTTGCTTTTGCCAAAGCCATAAACCTGTTGCAGTCGTTACGGCAGCAACTGCGCAGATTAGAATGATTTTTAAAGAGTTATTCATAAATAATATTGCTTTCCCCGGGGACCATTGTATTGTCCCCTTTGATTTCAACTGAAAGATTCCGCCTGGCTTCCATGTCAAAGATTTCCTTACGTTTTTTGTTTAATAAATAATTTGCGACTTCGATCGGCACAATAGCTTTTACGCTGGAAATCCCGTCCTTTAAAGTTCCGAGGCTGAGTTTGCGCAGAAAGCTTACCCCCAGAGTTTCCGGGGACGGGGTAAGCCCTTTTCCCTTGCAATACCGGCAGGATTCAAAGCCGCCGAATTTAATAGACGGTCTTAGCCTTTGCCTTGACATCTCAAGCAGACCAAACCTTGTGATCTTGCCTGTTTTTATTTTGGCTTTATCTCCTTTTAGATTTGTTTTCAACATACTTTCAACCTTACTTTTGTGTTTCTGATCCCTCATGTCGATAAAATCTATCACTATCAGGCCGCCTAAATCTCTTAACCTCAATTGACGCGCAATCTCTTCCGCTGCTTCAATATTGGTCATAAATGCTGTTTCTTCGACTGACTTTTTCCTGGTTCCTTTACCTGAATTAACATCTATGGAGACCATGGCCTCTGTTTGTTCTATAACAATTGATCCGCCTGATTTCAAGGTAACACGGTTTTCAAATATAGATGCAATCTGGTCTTCGAGCTGGTATTTTGTAAATATCGGTTTTGCGCCTTTATAAAGTTTTACGATTTTTGTGTGCTTTGGAGATATGATTTTAACAAACTCTTTGGTTTCATGGTATATTGAAGAATTATCTATCAGAATTTCAGTAACATCAGGAGTAAAATAATCACGTATTGATCTTAAAGCAAGATTTCTGTCTTTGTAAAGAAGGGCAGGAGCTTTTATATTCTTAACATTTTTTTTGATGTTTTTCCACAGTCGCAGAAGATATCTCAGATCCCTGGACATGAGCGACTTGGTGCTGTTTGTCCCGGCCGTACGGATGATAATGCCGAATCCTTCAGGCAGGGCCAGACCGTCAATAATACTTTTTAACCGTGTCCGCTCATCTTCATCTTCAACCTTGCGCGAAATTCCTCTTGTTTTGCTTCCAGGCAAAAGAACGATGTATCTTCCAGGCAGAGATATAAGTGTCGAAAGCATGGCCCCTTTTTTCATGTAAGGGTCTTTTGTGACCTGCACAATGAGTTCCTGGCCGCGTTTTACTATATTTGTTATTGAACGATCTCCTGGATGACTGTCCTGAAAGTAATCGCTGTGAATTTCATGCTTTTGCAGAAAGCCGTGTCTTTCTGTTCCATAATCGACAAAAACCGCCTGAAGGCTGGGTTCAACACGTGCAATAATTCCTTTATAGATATTGCTGCGGATTATTTCCCTTGCGGCGCTTTCTATATGAAATTCTTCCAGCTTACCGTCTTTAACCTTTGCAATTCTGCATTCTTCAGGATCTATAGCATTGATAAGGATATTGCAGTTCATATAATATTTATTTTTTCTCCCTTAAAACTAAAATATATTTTTATCTTCTCTTAATTATTTGCTTTTATTAGATATAAAATAGCCATATACAAGTCAAACAATTTCTCTGTTCATCCCCTTGAACCCGCGCAAGGTCGGCATGATCTAATGCCTTTTTTCAATGCTTCGACATATCATGTGATCCAGTGCTCCTGAAGTATCGATTCTTGCTTTCCTTAGCATAAATAATTTTAACATGTTATCAAGCGTCGAACTGTGCATTTAGGGCGGCGGGAATCTTTCTCATTGTGTTTATCCGTGTACGTCTATCTTCATTTATTGAGTGTTAAGCGGTTAGATAAAAACATAAGTAATAGTATTTTTCTTGTCAATCTTTTTTATTTTTGGTATTTAAGCGAGCAATCGTATAATTACTTGTTAGCCAACAACTACAAATGTAGGGTAGAGATATGCCAAGTCACTTAGAAGAAATATTTAAAGATAACAAACTCACAGATAAAATTAAGAAACGATTTCCACGTTTATTTCATCTTGCAGAATTGGAAAGCTCAAGAGCCGGAAAAATTGGAATGGAGATAGGTTCTCTTCGTGAAAGAATAATAGTAATAGTAGCTTTACTTATCTGCAAATTTGGCAAAGCAAATGTAGAGACTGAAATTCCTATCACCGAGCCAGAGGTCGATATGCAGTTATTTGGACAACCAATCTCCGTTAAAACAATCACAGGTAAGGGTTTTGGTGGAGTTAAACTAATCTGGACAGTAGGTGCGCACTGAATGAGTACACAAGAAGAAATGAAAAAATGTCCTAACTGTAATAAGACACTAGATAGGATTTGGTTTACAGCGCAAATGACCGAAGAATGGTCTTGGCATGGATATCATTGGGAATGTACTGCTCATCATAGTTTGGTTGCTGATCCACAGCATCCAGTAATCTGTCCATATTGCGAACGTGAGGTTGGCATAGGTCGGAATTTCGGGTTTGGTGAATAATCAAAAAGGAAAGGATCCAGTGAGGCCAGATTTCTCACAGACTATCCGAATTGATAGCGGGATATTCTACAACTACTCGACTATTAGAATAACCCAAAGTCGCATTGATAAGGGTTTGTTTGCTATTCCAAGACCACCAAGACTTTCTCAAATTGAGATTGGAGCAGAAATAATGAAATCGAAAAAGTTTGAAGTAAAAATATACTACTCAGGCTTTTGCACTTATCAGATCGAATCAGAAAATGAGGCAGAAGCAATTATAAAAGCCAGGAATCGGCAAATTGATAGTATTGAGCTATTATCTAACCTTGAAAATTGGAAAGAAGCTGATACAGTGGAATTAAATGACTATGAAAACTGTTGAAAGTAAATTGCCCTTTAATTACAAAACAATTAGGGTAACACAAAGCCGTATAAATAAAGGTCTTTTAGCTATTCCTGTTTCTTTAATTGATTATTTTCCAAAAAGGAAAAATAGAATCTATGTGGCTTTTGGTAATAAGGATAAGGAAGCTATCTTGAAAAACTTTACTCCATATTCGAGCAGTAGCAGAGAAAGTAGAATTGGAGGAATGAAAAGTTTTTATAAAGATTTTAAGGTCCAGGATGGTGATGAACTTGTAATTCAGATTCTGGACAAGGACAGATACCGAATATTTACAGAAAAACAGTTTGAAAACAAGATCACAAAAATTGAAGAAGAATTGGATAAATCTAAAGATGAAGTAGAAGCCGGTTCAAAACTTCAGCAAATATCAACCATTACAAATTACGGGTTTGAGGAAACACTACTTAGTGAATTTTACAGACTTTCAAAAAAAGACGTTAACAAAAGGATATCTAAGCCAAGGGTAAGTAAAGCAAAAATGAGTGTTCCTGCTTCTATAAGAACGATTTTATCTACGATTTACAATGGCAAGTGCCAAATTTCTGGATTTGGATTTTTAATGAAAACTGGCAAATCTTACTTCGAAATCCATCATATAAAGCCTGATTTAGGGCATCATTTGAAAAATCTTTTAGTTGTCAGCCCTAACATTCATGCTCAATTTACCTATGCAAATCTTGAAGAGTTTTTTGATGAACAAGGATGGTTAAGGCGCGTAAAATTCAATAACGATGAATTTATTGTAAATCAAATCATTGATAGCGTACCGATAAAATATAAAAAGGAAATTCATTATCAATTTAATTAGAAAGTTAGGAGGAAAACACAATTAAAAAAGAAGAATTTCTTGAATGGACAAAAAGCGTATGGACATTTCCTGCCGTCTCAGCAAGACAAATTGGACACCCTGCCCCTTTTCCTGAAGAATTGCCTCATAGACTGATTCAGTTATATACTTTCAAAAGCGATGTTGTTTTAGACCCTTTTGTCGGGAGTGGGACAGCCTGTCTCTCTGCTATAAAAGATAAGCGTAGTTATATTGGGTATGATATTGATTCTGAATATGTAAAATTGGCAGAAAGAAGAATCTCCAACCATACTAAACAATTAAGGTTATTCAACGAATAGATTGGTTAACAATGGGATGAACACGGATTTGAAAAAGCTGGCGCTTTTTCAAACCGGTTATCCCTGGGTTATGCGGAGCAATTAATGATGAATATTGTACCAGAATTTAGAATAGAAAGCGGATATATACCCGGCTCAATCGGTCGGATTTCTGAACTTCATGGTACCTACTACCACGATCATTGGGGGTTTGGGCTCTATTTTGAGGCAAAGGTTGCCACTGAGCTTTCTGAGTTTCTCCAGCGATATGATAAAAACAGCGATGGAATTTGGATTGCCACAGTGAATGGCCGAGTTGAAGGTTCAGTTATTATAGACGGTATTCATACTGAAAATGAAGGCGCTCATCTAAGGTGGCTCATCATTTCTGATGTTCTCAGGGGAAAAGGGGTTGGTAGGAAGCTTATCAATAGAGCAATCGATTTTTGCAAGAGCAAGGGCTACAAAACGATATACCTCTGGACCTTCGAGGGGCTTGATGCTGCAAGACACCTATATGAAGAGGTAGGCTTTAAGCTTATTAAACAACAAAGTGGAGTTCATTGGGGTGCTGAGGTAACCGAGCAATATTTTGAACTGCAACAGCGAGCGCATTCCCCGCAGCTTGCTGCAGGGAATCTTCAATTAAGAAATGAATGAAGGGTAGGAAACGTATAACTTACTAACCTTCCAACAGGTCAAATCTATTATCAACGGCGATCTTTTTGCCCCGCCTGTCTGAAATACTCACAGAAGATTGTGACAGCTTCAACTTCTTTGGAAGTTCAGTTGAGAATTGCTGGAAGGTGATTGCAACTCTTGCTATTAATAATATATTATGGCATTATTAATATAATTTTGGTTGTTTATCCTCCTTGAACCGGCTTTATTGATAGAGGTGTTTTATAGAAAATGGATAAGAAATACGATCCAAAAACCATTGAATCAAAGTGGCAATCCTATTGGGATGAAAAAGAGCTGTTTAAGTGTAAAGAGAATCCTGACAGGGAAAAGTATTATCTTCTTGAAATGTTTCCCTATCCTTCAGGTAAGATACATATGGGTCATGTCAGAAACTACACCATAGGGGATGTAGTCGCAAGATATAAAAGAATGCAAGGATTTAATGTTCTGCATCCAATGGGATGGGATGCTTTTGGAATGCCTGCGGAAAACGCCGCTATTGCAAACAATACCCATCCGGCCGGATGGACATACGATAATATCAAGTCGATGCGATCTCAGCTGAAGCGCATGGGTTTCAGCTATGACTGGGACAGGGAAATAGCTACCTGCAAGCCCGAATATTACAGGTGGGAACAGTGGCTGTTTTTAAAGATGTATGAAAAGGGGATAGCATATAGAAAGGAGTCCTTTGTAAACTGGTGTAATACATGCCGGACAGTTCTTGCCAATGAACAGGTAGAGGCCGGCATGTGCTGGAGATGCGGGAAACCGGTTCGCCAGAAGAGGCTCTGGCAGTGGTTTCTCCGTATAACCGACTATGCGGAAGATTTGCTTGCTTATTGCGACAGGCTTCCCGGCTGGCCTGACAAGGTCATTACCATGCAAAAAAACTGGATCGGCAAGAGCATAGGCGCGCAGATAAGGTTCCCGATTGAAAATGCCGAAGATAATCCAGACAAGGTTATACCTGTATTTACAACCCGTCAGGATACGGTCTTCGGGGCAACTTTCATGTGTCTCGCCCCTGAGCATCCACTTGTGTCCGAGCTTTCAAAAGACACCGGTCAGGAAGATAAGGTTAGAGAATTTGTGGAACGGATGTCAATGCAGGATAGATCCGACAGGGCTGTTGAAACTTATGAAAAGGAAGGGGTCTTTACAGGCTCATATTGCATAAATCCTTTGAGCGGCAAACGTATGCCGATATATACAGCCAATTTTGCTCTCATGGAATATGGCACAGGCGCTGTTATGTCGGTGCCCGCACACGACCAGCGTGATTTTGAATTTGCCAAAAAATACGGGCTTGACATTATTGTTGTTGTTAAGCCTTCTGATAAGGACCTCGACGCCGCTGCCATGACCGAAGCATACATTGGCGAAGGGGTTATGGTCAATTCAGGCCGTTTTGACGGCATGGATAATAAAAAGGCTCTTGATGAAATCGCTTCTTTTCTTGATGAAAAGGGCTTTGGAGAAAAAACAGACAACTTCAGGTTGAGGGATTGGGGTATTTCCAGGCAGCGTTACTGGGGAGCCCCTATCCCCATAGTTTACTGCAAGAAGTGTGGGGTTGTTCCTGTCCCGGAAGAGGGTCTTCCGGTTGTATTGCCTGAGGAGGCTGATCTTCTGCCAGGAGGAAGGTCGCCGCTTGCAGGTCTCGATTATTTCGCAAGAACTAAATGTCCAAAATGCGGCAGCCCTGACGCAAAAAGAGAAACCGATACAATGGATACGTTTGTTGAATCCTCCTGGTATTTTGAAAGATACTGCAGCGCAAATTACAATGGCGGCATGTTTGATACAAAGCCTGTTGATTACTGGATGCCTGTTGATCAATATATCGGCGGTGTTGAGCATGCTATTTTGCATCTTCTTTATTCAAGGTATTTTACGCGTGTGCTTAAAGATCTGGGGCTTGTCAAATACAAGGAGCCTTTTACCAGACTGCTGACGCAGGGTATGGTCTGCAAAGAGACTGCTTCCTGCCCCGAGCATGGATTTCTTTTGCCTGAAGAGGTTCAGGGAAGCAACGGAGACAGGTTTTGTAAAAAATGCCACAAGAAGGTCGTAATCGGCCGGGTTGAAAAGATGTCAAAGTCAAAAAAGAATGTGATAGATCCGAATATTATGCTCAAACAATACGGCGCTGATGTTACACGGCTCTTTTGTCTTTTTGCGGCTCCGCCCGAGAGGGACCTTGAATGGAGCGACCAAGGAGTTGAAGGCGGATATCGCTTTCTGAATCGTATATGGAACCTTGCGACAGGCTGGATGAATTTGATAAAAGGGGCAACCCCTTTTGACGGCAGTCCTGACGAACTGGAGAAGAGTATACGGGTTGTATATAAAAAAGCTCATCAAACCATAAAAAAGGTTACCGATGATATAGAAGGCAGGTTCCATTTCAATACAGCAATCAGCGCTGTAATGGAGCTTGTCAATACCATGTACGGTATAGATTCGGCGGGAAAAAGCTCTGAAGCGGCCGGGGTAATGAGATTTTCCATGGAATCGACTATACTTCTTTTGTCACCCATAGTTCCACATTTTACTGAAGAACTCTGGGGCGCTCTGGGGCATGAATCCAGTGTTCTTTTGGAATCATGGCCATCATACAGGGAAGATGCTCTTGTGCGGGACATTCTTGAAATAGTAGTGCAGGTAAACGGCAAACTTCGGAGCAGATTCAGCGTAAGCGCCGATGCGGATGATGCTGCCATAAAAGAGATGGCCCTTTCAGATGAACGCGCAAGGAAATTCATAAACGACAAACCCATAAAAAAGGTTATTGTCGTTAAGAAGAAGTTGGTAAGTATTGTAGTGTAATAAAGGAGGAAAATGTTTTTCAAAGGGAAAATAATTTGGATTATCTTTGCGATATTGTGGTCTTTGGCTTTTTTATCAGCATGTGGCTACAGGTTTGCCGGCGGCGGAACTCTTCCGTCAGGCATAAATAGTGTTTGCGTAACAATTCTTGAAAACCGCACCTCTGAGATCGGGGTTGAAAATACATTTACAAGTGATCTTATCTACGAATTTACGAGAAACGGCAAATTCGCAGGTATAGACAAGGCAGATGCTCTCCTTTCCGGTGTTGTTAAATCAATGAGTATTGAGACGATATCCCACAGCGGAGTCCATACCTCTCTTGAAAGACGGGTAAGGTTTACACTTGATTTGAAATTGACAGATAACGACGGCAGGATAGTTTGGTCTGCAAAAGGTATTTCAGACAACGAGGCGTATGATGTGGCATCCGACAAGCTGACAACAGAACAAAACAGACGCAGTGCAATTTCAACTCTTTCAACAAGGCTTGCAGAAAAGGTTTATAATAGTTTAACAGAGGATTTTTAGACTGTAATTGAGTTTACCAGGCCGGCAAGGCGTGAAATTTTTCGAGATGCATTTTTTTTATGGATAGTCCCCTTTTTTGCCGCTTTGTCGATAATAGATTGCGCTTGATTAAGTTTGTTTAAAACTGTTTCATTCGACTCTTTACCTGCGGCAAGCCGTACATCCTTGACAATGTTTTTAACCTTGGTCATCGTTGTTTTGTTACGCATGCGCCTTTCTTCATTCTGGCGCGCCCGTTTTAATGCTGATTTATGATTAGCCAATTTATACAACTCCTTTGCATAGGTTTAAAACAATTTTAGCTACATAATATTAAAAAGCATGTCAAGTTAAATTTGACGGTTTTATTTAAAAGCAATCAATGTCTGAAAATACTCGCGTGACAAAAGCTGCAGGTGTTGTAGGCGCCGCAACCTTATTAAGCCGTCTGTTCGGCTTCATAAGGGATGTCGTCATTGCATGGTTCTTTGGGGCCGGACTCAGTTCGGACGCTTTTTTTGTAGCATTCAGGATTCCAAACCTGCTGAGAAGACTTTTTGCCGAAGGTTCGCTTAGCATTGCATTCATACCGGTGTTTACGGAATATCTGACGGTCAAAGGCAGAGAGGAAGCCTTTAAGCTGGCCAGAGCCGCTATATGGCTTCTTTCCATGATCCTTGCGATTGTTGCGGTTTTTGGCATTCTCCTTTCCCCGGTTATCATAAAGATTATTGCGCCCGGATTTATTGACTCGCCTGAAAAGTTTTTCCTGACGGTCAATCTGACCCGCATTATGTTCCCTTATATTTTTTTCATCGGGCTGGTAGCCCTTTCCATGGGAATTCTGAATAGTCTCGGCCACTTTGCCGCCCCGGCCCTGGCGCCGGTTTTTTTGAATATTGCAATGATATGTTCGGTGTTTTTTATTTCACCATACATGTCCGATCCGGTAACCGGCCTTGCCATAGGGGTGCTTATCGGCGGTGTTCTTCAGCTTGCTCTTCAGATCCCCTTCCTTATTAAAAAAGGATTATATTTTTGGCAAAGGATAAAAATATTTCATCCAGGGCTGAAAAGGATTGGCGTATTAATGCTTCCAACCGTATTCGGAGCCGCTGTTTACCAGATTAATATCCTGGTCGGCACCCTTCTTGCCTCATTACTGCCTGAAGGAAGCGTTTCATATCTTTATTATGCAGACCGGCTGGTGCAGTTTCCTTTAGGCATATTTGCAATAGCGACTGCTACTGCTATTTTGCCAAGCCTTTCAAGGCAGGCTGCGTCAAGGGATTTAGAGGCTGTTAAAGCCACCTTTTCACATGCAATGAATCTGGTGTTATTCATAACAATACCTTCCATGGTCGGTCTTATTATACTCAGGGAGCCGATCGTTGCTCTGTTGTTTAAAAGGGGTGTTTTTGATTCCAAAGCCACACAATTGACTGCATATGCTCTTTTATATTATAGTATAGGTTTATGGGCATTTTCAGGTGTAAGGATAGTTGTTTCTACATTTTATGCTCTGCAGGATACAAGGACCCCTGTGCGCATGGCCGTAATATCGATTGTTGCCAATATAGTGCTTGGGATCATTCTGATGGGGCCGCTCGCTCACGGGGGCCTTGCCCTTTCCACCTCTCTTGCTTCAATGCTGAACTTAGGGCTTCTTGTTCGGGCATTAAAAATAAAACTTGGTTCATTAGGATTAAGGAGCATTGCCGAATCTGCTTGCAAAAGTTTGCTTTGTGCCGCAATAATGGGTGTAATTGTCAGCATTGTTTCCATTTTTTTGATTCCGTTAGCAGGCGGATCTCTATACGGCCTTTTTTTCGGGCTTATGGGAACAATAATAATCGGCTTTCTTCTTTATGGATTCTTTTCCTTTTTAATGAAAAGACCGGAACTGGAAAAGATTTGGGGCGTAATTGTTAAGGGCATAAGAAAAAGTTGACTACCAAGCAAAATATCATGCTGTCTCTAATAATATTAATTCTGTTTTCCCTGTTTTTGCTTATAATATTTGGAGACAATGGACTTGTTGATTTTGTCCTCATAAAGGGTGAAAAGGATAGACTGGTTGAAAAAAATGAAAAGCTTAACCAGGAGAACCTTAATATGTATCGTGAGATAGATAGGTTGAAAAATGACCCCAAGTTTGTCGAAAGTGTGGTAAGACAGGAATTAGGAGTAATAGGTAAAGATGAGGTTATATTCAAAACAGGTAAAAATCAGGGCAACAAAAAATGACTGATCATCCTGATTTTTATACAAAAACCATGGCAAAGGTTTACGCTGACCAGGGTTATTTAAGCAAGGCGGCTGAAATCTATAGATTACTTTTAAAACAGGAGCCCGACAGGAAGGATCTTATTGATGAGCTTTCCAAAATTGAAAAAAAACTTTCTGAAAAAACTCCAAATGATCCTGTTTTATTGCTTAGCAAATGGATTGATCTTGAGCTTAAATATAATAACTTGAAAAAGCTCAAAAATATTAGAAACGCGTAACTCATATAGGAGGTAAGGTTATGACAATAATAAGGCAGAGAAAAAAGGTTTTGGCGTTTATCGGAATAAGTGCTGTTTTTTTTCTCATAATTTTCGGATGCGCCGGAGGGAAAACGAAAAGGAACGGTCCCGAATCGCAAGCTACAACCCCCAAGGATAAAGGGCCTTCCCCTCTATATTATGATTTCGGAGATGTGCTTATACCAAATGAATTAAAGGTCAACAAGAAAGCATCCTTTGTGTACAAGACTTCCGGTTTTTCAGCGGGCGTTCTTGTTTTAAGCGGCAAAATCGGGATAAGTTCCCTTGTCGCTTTTTTTGAAAACAATATGCAAAAGGATAACTGGAGGATCATAAGTTCATTTAAGTCTCCGCGAACTGTGATGCTGTTCCAGAAAGAAAGCAGATGGTGCATGATAAACATTACTGAGAAAGATTTTAGGACCCTTGTTGAGGTGTGGGTCGCGCCGACAATTAATGAAGCTGAAGCAGGGCTGCTTAAATAAAAGATTATTATGCAAACCAGAATAGACAATAAAAAAATCGTTCTTGGTGTATGCGGCGGCATCGCGGCATATAAGAGTGTAGAATTATTAAGGCTCCTTAATAAGCAGGGGGCAAAGGTCAGGGTAGTAATGACTCAAAATGCCCGGTCTTTTGTCGGGCCGCTGACCTTTGAAGCATTATCAGGTTGTCCGGTCTGCTTTGACCTTTTTCAAAATATTGATAGAAAAAATGATGCATCCATAAGGCACATTGATTGGGCGAGGGATGCGGATGCTGTTATTATTGCTCCTGCAACAGCCAATATTATCGGCAAGCTCGCAAACGGCATAGCTGATGATGCCTTGAGCACATTCATGCTTGCCGTAACAGCCCCTGTTCTTTTGTGCCCTTCAATGAACACTCAAATGTATGCGAATAAGGCGGTTTGTAGAAATCTTTCCATGCTAAGGGCTGATGGATATTTTATTGTTGAGCCGGAGTCAGGGGAGCTTGCATGCGGCGATTCCGGTCCCGGACGTCTTCCTGAACCAAAAGATATACTGGACAGGCTTTTATACTGTCTTGCCCCCAAGGATCTGAAAAGCAAAAAGATTCTTGTAACCGCCGGTCCGACACGGGAACCTCTCGATCCTGTGAGGTTTATCAGCAATCCTTCATCAGGCAAGATGGGCTATAGCATTGCAAGGGCAGCAGAGCACAGGGGAGCCGAGGTTGTGCTGGTTGCCGGCCCGACAAATCTTCCTGATCCGGTCAATGTAAAGGTAATCAGGGTGGAGACGGCAAAGGAAATGGCACTGGCTGTGTTTGAGCACATGGAAGATGCCCGCATTATTATAAAAGCAGCAGCGGTTTCCGATTACAGGCCTGTTGATTCAGCAAAACAGAAAATAAAGAAGGGAAAAGATGAAATTACTTTGTTTCTGAAAAAAAACCAGGATATTTTAAAGGAACTTGGCAGGAAAAAAAAGAATCAGGTTCTTGTCGGTTTTGCTGCGGAAACAGAAAACCTTGAAATCAACGCAGAAAAAAAACTCGTAGAAAAAAAACTCGATATCATCGCAGCAAACCTTGTTAACACTCCATCTTCCGGGTTTGGCTCAGACACCAACAGGGTAACGCTTTTTTATAAAGATAAAACAAAGGAGGTCCTTCCTGAAATGGGAAAGGATGATCTGGCGCATATACTTCTGGATAGGATTGTAAAACTGATGGTCTCGTAAAAAATCCGGTCTTTGGCAGGCGCCGCTCCAAGTATAATTAAATTTAAACCAGGAAAAACTCACATATAAGAAATCGTAAAGAAAGAACAGGCCATAATAAAAATAATAATTGTGACAAGTAAGACGATCCTTTATAAATAACAATAGCGTATTAGGTTCTTTCTTAACGATTTCTAATACATTCAAACAGTTTCCTGATTTAAATTCAATCACACTTGAAGCTTACTGCTGGCGGCATAACATAACTTTTTACGAAGCCATTAGAATTGGGGATTACTCAAAGAACAGGTGGCAATTGTCGAATGACAAATGGCCGAGAATTAAATATCGCTGTTGAAGAGGTAAAAAATACGCTTTGTTTTCTGGCTGAAACCGGCTGCACCGGTTTTGACTGCGAAAAGAAAAGTCTTGAGACTATTGAATGCTGGGGAAAAGACATGGCATTTATGCCGCAAACACTGGAGCAGATACGCGCCGATCTTGGAGACTGTCGTTGCTGCAAATTATCGAACAGTCGTAAGAATATTGTCTTTGGGGCGGGGAGTCCCGTAGCGAGGCTTGTATTTGTTGGTGAAGGGCCCGGTTTTGAGGAGGATAAAACCGGCAAACCGTTTGTTGGGGCGGCAGGTAAGCTTCTTACCAAAATAATTCAGGCCATTAAACTTACACGTGAGCAGGTATATATTTGCAATATTATAAAATGCCGTCCTCCAGGCAACAGAAATCCTGAGCCAGATGAAATTAAGGCATGCTTCCCTTTTTTGGAGCGCCAGATCGCTGCTTTAAAGCCGGATTTCATATGCGCTCTCGGACTTTTTGCAACACAAACCCTCCTTGAAACAAAAGAGCCTATCTCAAAGCTCAGAGGGCGTTTCCATGATTACAAGGGGATTAAGCTTTTGCCTACATATCATCCCGCATATCTTCTTCGCAATCTGGATAAAAAAAGGGATGTCTGGGAGGATATGAAGAAACTGATAAATGAAATGGGGGAATAAAAGCTTTTTGGTTGTTGTTGCGGAGTATTTAATATGAAATACAAATTTTTCATAATCACCCTGTCGGCATTATTGCTGCTTTCTTCTGCAAATGGTTTTTCAGGGGAAAATGAAATCTATATTATCAAGGCATCAGGCGCAATAAGCCCTGCCACAGCCGACTTTTTAAAAAAGAGGATTAAGAAGGCATCAGATGATAATGTTTCCTGCGTTATTATTGAGCTTAATACCCCGGGAGGCCTGGCTGAGTCTATGCGTGATATTGTAATGGCCATACTTGCAAGCAGAGTTCCTGTTGTGGTCTATGTTTCTCCGGGCGGAGCAAGGGCTGCTTCGGCAGGGGTTATGATTACCATGGCGGCCGATATTGCTGCAATGGCTCCGGGAACAAATATCGGCGCTGCGCACCCGGTAGGCGCAGGGGGGCAAAAGATAGACAAAACCATGTCTGAAAAGATGGTTAATGACATGGTGGCTCATGCCAAAAGTGTTGCAAACAAACAGGGGCGGAATGCAGAGTGGGTTGAAAAGGCCATTCGTGAAAGTGTCTCTGTAACGGAAACCGAGGCCCTGAAACAAAATATCATCGATATTGTGGCAACAGATATGGATGATCTGATCAGACAGATTAATGGCCGTGAAATTAAGGACAAGGGAGTGATTAACCTTGACAATCCCAGAAGGACGATACTGGAAGAAAATATAAGAACAAAAATTTTAAAGATAATAAGTGATCCTAATATTGCATATATTCTTATGATGATAGGCATGGCAGGGATTTATTTTGAACTATCGCATCCTGGCGCTATTTTCCCCGGAGTGATCGGAGCCATCGCAATTGTATTGGCATTTTTTTCCTTTCAGACACTTCCCGTCAACTATGCGGGCATACTCCTCATTATACTTGCGATGATATTTTTTATTATGGAGATGAAGATTACAAGCTATGGCCTTCTCAGCATAGCAGGGGTAACCTCACTTTTTTTAGGTTCCCTGATGTTGTTTGAGAACGCAAGTCCTGAACTAAGGGTTTCTTGGCAGGTATTTTTGCCAACAATTGTTATAGTCTCAGGTTTTTTTGTCACACTTGCGAGCCTGGTTTTTAAAGCGCAGGTATCAAAGCCTAAAACAGGCGCAAAGGGCCTTGTCGGTGAAATCGGAGTTGTAAAAGAGGATATCATGCCGGAGGGAAAGGTCTTTGTGCACGGGGAGCTCTGGAATGCGACTTCAAAAAACCGGATAAGCAAAGGGACAAAAGTAAGGGTGATAAAGGTGGTAAATCTCGTGCTTGATGTTGAGCCGGTCAGTATCGGCCGACATGATAACTAATGCCTGAACGAAAACCAAGCAAAGTTGTCATTTCGAGCGGAGCGAGAAATCTTATAGTATTGAAAATGCTTGCGTTAAAAGATTTCTCCCTTTGGTCGAAATGACAAAAAGTGGGGTTTTCATTCAAGCACTAACTATAAGCTATTTTATAAAAGGAGAATAAAATGTATACATTAATTGCTGTTATTATACTTGTAGCCTTTTTTCTGTCATCAGCCGTACGAATATTAAATGAGTATGAACGCGGGGTTATATTCAGGCTTGGCAGGGTTATAAAGGCAAAAGGGCCCGGCCTGATTATACTTATTCCCATTGTAGATAAAATGGTAAAGGTAAGTATGCGTCTTGTGGCCATGGATGTGGATCCGCAGGATGTTATAACCAAGGATAATGTTTCGGTAAAGGTTAATGCCGTAATCTATTTCAGGGTAATCGATCCGACAAAGGCTATAGTTGAGGTTGAGCAATACAACTATGCAATGTCTCAACTCGCCCAGACAACCCTGAGAAGTGTGTGCGGCCAGGTAGAGTTAGATGAGCTTTTGTCTGCAAGGGAAAAGATTAATGAGCAGCTTCAAACAATACTGGACACACATACAGACCCGTGGGGATTAAAGGTTACAACCGTGGAACTCAAGCATATTGATCTGCCCCAAGAGATGCAGCGCTCGATGGCCAAGCAGGCTGAGGCGGAAAGGGAACGTCGCGCCAAGGTAATCAATGCAGAAGGGGAATTCCAGGCCGCTACCAAGCTGGCTGAAGCATCGAAAATAATTGAAAGTCACCCTACGGCCTTGCAACTCAGGTATCTCCAGACAATGCGCGAGATGTCGGCAGAGCAGAATACAACAACAATTTTTCCGTTTCCAATTGATCTTTTCAAGCCATTTTTAAAGCTTATTGATAATAAAGACACATTGAAAAAAGAGACCTAAAAATGCATCGCCTGTTGACATAATAAAATAAAATAGTTAAAAAAACCTTTTTTCTTATCATGATTGACCGTTTTGTAAAACCCTCAAGGATAAAAAAGGAGATCGGCTGGATATGAGCGCTGAGAAAAAAAAGAAGATCGAAGAAAAACCTATAGATAAAATGACTGTCAAGGATCTGAGAGAGGTAGCCAAGGAGATCCCTGAAATTACTACTGTTTACGGAATGAACAAGGCAGAGTTACTTGCTTCAATAAAAAAGGCAAGGGAGATCGAAGATACGCCTAAGAAGAAAGCCGATGCATCGGTTCGTGACATCAAGTCAAAAATCAGAAAATTAAAGGCTGAGCGAGAAGCCTTTTTAAAGGCCGATAATAAAAAGATGGCGATTATTTTCAGGCGCCGCATTTCCAGGTTGAAGAAAAAAACAAGAAAAGCAGCATAACTTTTAAAAGGTTAATGGTTTAGTGATATTTATGATTAATCCGTCCTCTATAGCTTTTGATGTTGATGGGGTTTTTGCCGACACCATGACATTGTTTCTTGATATAGCACACAAGGAGTATGGCATAAATTGGATCAGGCCCGAAGATATTACCAGTTATTCTATTGAAGATTGCATTGATATTGATAAGAACATTATTAACAACATATTAAACAGCATACTCGATGGCAATTACAATGTTACCTTAAAACCTATAGACGGGGCTCCCGAGGTGTTGACAAAGTTGGGAATGAGCCAAAGACGGCTTCTCTTTGTAACGGCACGACCTTATTTGGGTCCCATCTACGATTGGATGTTAAGCATCCTGCCGCTTAAACCTGATTCAATAGAGATTGTTACAACAGGCACATTTGAAGGCAAGTCGGATGTTCTTTTGCGCAAAAATGTCGCCTATTTTGTTGAAGACAGGCTTGAGACCTGTTTTAAACTTAAAGAGGCCGGCATAACGCCGGTTCTGTTCAAGCAGCCGTGGAACAGGGAGGCTCATCCATTTGTGGAGGTCGAAACCTGGAGCGATCTTGAAGAGCTAATTAAATTTTGATGATTTCATCTGCTTTCAAAAAGTTAATCGGATCTTTTATCGAATTTCTTTCCCTGGAAAAGGGGTATTCCAAAAACACCTCTCGCGCATACCTGCACGATCTTGAAGAGTTTGCATCCTTTTTTGCTCAAAACCGGTCTTTAACGGGAGGAAAGAGTAATCATGCAGATTCATATAAAGAAAATCAGGTTGGAGTGGATGAAGTAAGCCCATTGATGATAAGGGGTTATTTGGGATTTTTACACAAAAAGAACAAAAAGGTAACCATAGCACGCAAGCTTTCCTCTTTGCGTTCCTTTTTCAGATATCTTGTGAAGCATGGTGTAATTACTGATAATCCGGCTGATTTGATTCTTTCGCCAAAACAGAGAAAGGCTATTCCTGTCTGTTTGACAGTTGACGACACATTCAGGCTGCTGAATTTCATAAAGACGGACACTCTGGCCGGACTGAGGAATTGCGCTGTTTTTGAGTCCCTATATTCGAGCGGAATAAGAGTATCTGAGCTTGCGGGATTGAATTTGATTGACGTGGATTTTACGAGCTGTGTTATCCGTGTCTTTGGAAAAGGCAACAAGGAAAGAATTGTGCCGATCGGCAAAAATGCTCTTGATGCAATAAAGGCTTATAGAAATAGGCTGCGCCTGGAAGCAGGCATGCAAATTGATGAAAACGGCCCGTTGTTTTTAAACAAAAACAATGGCCGTCTTACAGCAAGATCTATTGCCCGTATCCTTGCCAGGGTTGCAAAAGAATGCGGTCTTTTAATGCCTGTTTCACCGCATGCTTTGCGTCACTCGTTTGCAACACATATGCTTGACGCGGGAGCGGATTTAAGGGTAGTGCAGGAACTCCTGGGGCATAAAAACCTTTCTACTACACAAAAATATACACATGTGAGTATAGACAGACTAATGGAAACCTATGATAAAGCCCATCCAAGAAGGTGATTAATGATATGAAAATTCATGGAACGACCATCCTTGCTGTAAGGCATAAGGATAAGCTGGCGGTTGCCGGTGACGGCCAGGTAACTTTGAATAATAATATTATAAAACATCATGCCAAAAAGGTAAGAAAGATTTATAATGACAAGATTATTGTGGGATTTGCAGGAGCAACTGCTGATGCTTTAAATCTTTCTGAACGTTTGGAAGCAAAACTTGAACGTTACAACGGAAACCTGACTCGCAGCGCTGTTGAGCTGGCAAGAGACTGGCGAACCGACAAGTATTTAAGACGTCTTGAGGCAATCATGATTGCTTCAGATGAAGACAGAATGTTTCTTATCTCAGGCAAAGGTGATGTAATCGAACCTGATGAAGGAGTTATGGGTATCGGGTCCGGAGGAGTCAGCGTTCAGGCAGCGGCAACAGCTCTGATAAGGCATACAGATATGGATGCCAGAGCTATTGTGGAAGAAGCCATGAGAATAGCCGGTTCAATCTGCATATTTACAAACGATTCAATAACTATAGAAGAGTTGTAGGGATTAAGAATTAAACGATTAAGGGATTGAGGAATTATGAGATTGAGGAATTAAAATCAATAGGATACATTCAATTCCTGAATTCCCCAATTCCTGAATTCCTCAATTCAAGAGGATTGATAAAACAAATAATTACTTTAACCCGTAAATTATAACTATAACTAAAAAAGAATGGAAATATGAGCGATTTAAAACCATCAGAAATTGTTAAAGAGCTTGATAAATATATTATCGGCCAGCAAAAGGCAAAGCGTTCTGTCAGCATTGCATTAAGGAATAGATGGCGAAGGCGACAGGTCCCGGAAGATCTCCGCGATGAAATTGCGCCCAAAAATATTATACTCATAGGTCCCACAGGGGTAGGAAAGACAGAGATAGCAAGGAGGCTATCCAGGCTTACCGATTCACCTTTCACCAAGGTTGAGGCATCCAAGTTTACAGAAGTAGGATATATGGGCAGAGATGTTGAATCAATGGTAAGGGATCTTTTGGAGCTTACCGTAAATATGGTTAAAGCAAAGGCACAGGAATCGGTGGAAGAAAAAGCGCGGCAGATTGCCGAAGAAAGAATGCTTGACCTTCTGCTTCCAAAGCCAAGAGCTAAGCAAAAGCAGGATAGTGAAGCCGCAAAACAAATCCCAATTGATTTTATGGCGCATAATGATGCTGAATCATCCTCAACAAGAGAAAAACTTCGCGAAATGCTTCGGGAAGGAAAACTTGACAACCGGTATGTTGATATTGATATTTCAGATCGGGCTGTGCCTGTTGTGGAGATTTTCTCAAGCATGGGGATAGAGGAGATGGGCATTAACTTTAAGGATATGTTAGGCGGCATAATGCCCAAAAGCTCAAAGAGAAGGAAGCTTAAAGTGCCTGAAGCCATGAGGACTCTGGCTCAGGAAGAGGCTCAGAACCTTGTGGATATGGAAGAGGTCGTAAGCCGGGCAATTAAAAAGGTTGAACAGACAGGAATAATTTTTTTAGATGAGATAGACAAAATTGTAAGTAAAAACGGCAGCCACGGTCCTGATGTATCCAGGGAAGGGGTGCAGCGGGATCTTCTCCCTGTAGTGGAAGGGTGCAATGTTACAACTAAATACGGCCCAGTGAAAACAGACCATATCCTTTTTATTGCTTCCGGCGCTTTTCACACAATTAAACCTTCTGATTTAATCCCCGAGCTTCAGGGCAGGTTCCCGATCCGGGTAGAACTTGATTCCCTCGGAAAGGACGAGTTTGTCAGGATACTTACCGAACCGAAAAACGCATTGCTTCTTCAATACCTGGCGCTTTTAAGGACAGAAGGTGTTGATGTGGTCTTTGAGAATGATGCTGTGGCGAAAATTGCGAAAATTGCTGAAGAGGTTAACAACCTGACTGAAAATATCGGTGCAAGGAGACTACATACACTTATGGAATATCTGCTTGAAGATATACTCTTTGATGCTCCTGACATGAAAGAAAAAAGGATTGTAATTGACGGAAAATATGTTGATGATAAATTAAAAGATATCAAAGACGATGAGGACCTTAGCAGGTATATCCTTTAACAGAACAATTTTAAATTAAACATTCATAATTTAAAATTAGAGCGCAGCGATTCATTATGACCCCAAATGTTGCAGACATACTCATTGAAGCTCTTCCCTATATACGTCGTTTTTACGGCATGACCATTGTAATTAAATACGGCGGGCATGCAATGGTTGATGAGCAGTTAAAGGCCGATTTCGCCCAGGATATCACTTTGTTGAAATTTATTGGGCTCAACCCGATTGTTGTGCATGGCGGCGGCCCGCAGATTAACTCAGTCCTTGAGCAAATGGGTATAGACCCGAAGTTTGTCAGAGGGATGCGTTTTACTGATGAGCAGACTATGGATGTTGTGGAGATGGTACTTGGGGGCAAGGTAAACAAGGCGATTGTCGCTGGAATTAATCAACACGGAGGAAAAGCAGTCGGCTTAAGCGGCAAGGATGGAGGACTTATATCGGCAAAAAAACTCCATATCAAATATCAGGAGGATGCTGATAAGCCGCCTGAAATAATTGATCCAGGTCTGGTGGGACAGATTACACATGTCAATCCTGATATTATCAACACGCTGACCAAACAGGATTTTATCCCAATTGTTGCTCCGGTCGGGGCTGGAGATTCCGGCGAGACATTCAATATCAATGCTGATCATGTGGCAAGCAGGATAGCCATAGCGCTGAAAGCCGGACGTCTTATTTATATTACAGATGTTGATGGAGTGCTTGATGCCTCGGGCTTGGCAATATCTTCAATCAATGCTGAAAAGATAAATAACATGATTCAAGATAAAACCGTTTCCAAGGGTATGATTCCAAAGCTTGAATGCGCCTTGGATGCACTGAAAAACGGGGTTGAAAAGGTTCACATTATTAATGGATGCAAACGTCACTCAGTATTGCTGGAGCTTTTTACCCATAAAGGGATCGGGACTGAAGTTACAATATGAAAACCGACATAATAGATAGGACTGATAAGGTTATAGCAAAAACATATAACAGGTTTCCGATTGTAATCACAAGGGGCAAAGGATGCACTCTCTGGGACAGCGAAGGACGCGCCTATACCGATTTTGTTGCGGGAATCGCCGTTTGCAACCTTGGCCATGCGCATCCAGGAGTGTCAAAAGTTCTGTCAGACCAGGCAAATACCCTTTTTCATGTGTCGAACCTTTATTATACTGTTCCCCAGGTAGAGCTTGCGTCATGGCTTGTCGACAACAGTTTTGCAGACAGGGTTTTTTTCTGCAACAGCGGGGCTGAAGCAAATGAGGCTGCAATAAAATTAGTTAGGAAGTATTTCAATGATAAAGGGGACCTGCGCCGCAACAGGATAATTGCCATGGAGCAATCCTTTCACGGCCGCACCATGGCCACCCTTTCTGCTACAGGTCAGGACAGGATCAAGCAGGGATTTGACCCATTGCTCGAAGGTTTTGACTTTGTGCCTTTTAACGATATTAATGCGCTAAAAAATAAAATAAATCCCTTTACATGCGCAGTTATTATAGAACCTGTCCAGGGTGAAGGAGGGGTCCGCTGCCCTAATGCCGAATACCTTAAAGATGTGAGACGGCTTTGTGATGAAACAGGGACATTGCTGATTTTTGATGAAATACAGACAGGAATAGGCCGAACCGGAAAACTTTTTGCTTATGAGCATTTCGGGATTGAGCCCGATATCATGACATTGGCCAAAGCGCTTGCCAATGGATTGCCCATAGGCGCCATGCTGGCTAAAGAGCATATTGCCGTGGCATTCGGGCCGGGTTCGCATGCATCGACATTTGGAGGCACGCCGGTTGTTACCGCTGCTTCACTCGAAGTTGTCAGGACGCTTGTCAGGGAAATGGTTATAGACCATTGCTTACAGATCGGGGCATATTTTAAGGAAAGACTTTTGTGGCTGAAAGACAGGCATGATTCCATTGCAGATGTTCGCGGAATCGGTTTGCTGCTTGGAATAAAACTTAAAACAGACGGTGAGCCTGTTGTGAAAAAATGCATGGAAAAAGGGTTTCTGATAAACTGCATTCAGGGTAATATCTTACGATTCATTCCTCCCCTTATCATAGAAAAGGAGGAGATAGACTCTCTAATAACATGTCTGGATGAAATATTTTTAAGAGGTTGAATTGAAAAAAGACATACTAACGCTTTTAGACCTGTCCAAAGAAGACTTTGAGATCTTCTTTAGGCGGGCGCTTGAGCTTAAAAAGGAACATAATAAAGGGATCCCCGATAAATCGTTTGCAGGGAAAACACTGGGCCTTATTTTTGATAAGCACTCGACACGCACCCGCCTGTCTTTTGAAACAGCAATGATTCAGCTTGGCGGAACTTCGATATTTATCAGCGCCAAAGATACTCAGATTGCCAGGGATGAGCCGGTAAGGGATACTGCCAGGGTTCTTTCAAGATACCTGGACTGCCTCGCTATCAGGACATTTTCTCAGGATCTGTTGAAGGAGTTTGCAGAGTATGCCACTATTCCGGTGATAAATGCCCTGACCGATCTATACCATCCGTGCCAGGTTTTAAGCGATCTTTTGACCGTGATAGAGCGCAAAGGGGGTTACAAAGATCTGAAAATAGCATGGGTCGGAGATGGCAATAATGTAGCTCATTCATGGATAAATGCTGCTGCTGTCCTTGGGTTGGATCTTACATTAGCCTGTCCTGAAGGATATTACCCTGATAGCAAAATTGTCGAAAAGGCGCTTGAGAGAAAGTGCGGCAAAATTCTGATAACTTCTGATCCTGTTGAGGCGGCAGATGGCGCTGATGTGATATATACCGATGTATGGGCGAGCATGGGGCAGGAGGGTGAACAAACCACAAGAAAGCAGGTATTTAAGCCTTTTCAGGTAGACAAAGAGCTTGTAAGTAAGGCTTCTGAAGATGTTATAGTAATGCACTGCCTGCCGGCTCACAGGGGTGAAGAAATCAGCGAAGAGGTGCTGGAAGGGCCTAATTCGGTTGTTTGGGATCAGGCTGAAAATAAACTCCATATGCACAAGGCGGTGCTTGAAGTATTGATGGGCAATTAAGTGGAATAGGATAATATCATGTCTGATAAAATAAATAAGGTGGTTCTGGCCTATTCGGGCGGCCTTGATACATCGGTTATATTAAAATGGCTTATTGAGACATATGATTGCGAAGTGATCGCATTTTCAGCCGATTTAGGGCAGGAAGAGGAGCTTGATCATCTGGAAGAAAAAGCATTAAAGACCGGCGCTAAAGCGGTTTATATAGATGATCTTAAGGAGACCTTTGTTAAGGATTATGTATTTCCGGCCTTTCGCGCAAATGCCCTTTATGAGAGCCAGTATCTTTTGGGCACATCCCTTGCCAGGCCCCTTATAGCAAAGCGACAGATTGAGATAGCGCAGATAGAAGGGGCGGACGCCGTAAGCCATGGAGCTACCGGAAAGGGAAATGACCAGGTGCGTTTTGAGCTGAGCTATCTCGCGCTTAATCCGGATATTAAAATCATCGCTCCATGGCGGGAATGGACGCTTAATTCCCGCACATCCCTTATGGAGTTTGCTAAAACCCATAGCATACCTGTTCCGACAACTCCGGCAAAACCTTATAGTTCCGATAGGAATCTTCTTCATATAAGTTACGAAGGCGGCGTGCTTGAAGATCCGTGGCAGGAACCGCCTGAGGATATGTTCACATTGACTGTTTCGCCCAAGGATGCGCCTGACAAGCCCGAAATAATTGAAATAACGTTTAAGCATGGTGATCCGGTTGCAATAAACGGCAAAGAGCTGTCTCCGGCGAATCTGCTTAAGGAGCTAAACAGGCTGGGCGGCCGTAACGGCATAGGCAGGGCAGATATAGTTGAAAACCGCTTTGTTGGCATGAAATCCCGTGGAGTATATGAGACCCCCGGGGGCACTATATCGAGGACGGCCCACATAGCGATTGAGTCGATTACCATGGACAGAGAGATAATGCATCTTAGGGATTCTTTGATACCGAAATATTCTGAGATCGTATATTATGGTTTCTGGTTTTCACCTGAGATGAAGCTTCTGCAGGATATGATAGACCAGACCCAGAAGAATGTTTCAGGGGTTGTGCGTTTAGAACTATATAAGGGAAACTGTCGTGTTCTTGGGCGCAAATCCGATCGGTCCCTTTACAGTGAGGATTTTGCAACATTTGAAAAAGACAGTGTGTTCAGCCAGAAAGATGCCGAAGGCTTTATCCGGCTTAATGCGCTAAGATTGCGTATTCAAAAAATGATACAAAACAGGTCCTAATAAACACTACCCCTAAAAAAGGTTGTAACACTTTAGCTTTTTAAAAATATTACTGCTTCAAATATAATTAAATTTTATACTGAAAAAACTCGTAGATAACGGCTCGTAATGAAAGAATCTGCCCGGGCTATTAATAAAGATTTTTGTTTTAAGAAAATCTTTTATCTTTAAATTAGATCGCTTATGGTTCTTTCATAACGATCCCTAATCCACTCAAACAGTTTTCAGTATAAAATTTAATCATACTTGAAGCTTATTTAAAGGTGATTTATTTCAAAAGACTAAACTAATATAAAAGGTTTTAAACCTGGCAAATGGAAAAATAAACAGCACTTCACAAGGAGTTATATATGACCGAAAAGCCGTGGGGCGGCAGATTTTCAGAAAAGACAGATAGAGGTGTAGAGATTTTTACCTCTTCAATAGATGTAGATAAGCGGCTTTATGCTTATGATATTGAAGGCAGTATCGCTCACTGCAGTATGCTTGAAAAGGCATCGATTATTACAGAAGAGGATGCTTCATCAATAATCCAGGGCCTTGGCAAGATAAAAAGGGAAATTGAGAGAGGAAAATTCCTGTTTGATAAAGGTTTGGAGGATATCCATATGCATGTTGAATCCAGACTTCTCCAAGTGGCCGGAAAGGTTGCGCAGAAGCTTCATACTGCAAGGAGTCGTAACGATCAGGTGGCCCTGGATGTGCGTATGTACCTGAGAGATGAGACCGCAAAGATTATTAAAAGCCTCGTTAATCTGAAAAAAGCTATTTTGTTGGTCGCCAAAGCCAACATTGATACGATTTTGCCTGGATATACCCATCTGCAGAGAGCGCAGCCGGTGCTTTTGGCTCACCATATGATGGCCTATTATGAGATGTTTTTGCGTGATGCGGACAGATTCAGGGATTGCCTGAAACGGATAAATGTAATGCCGCTTGGAAGCGGAGCCCTTGCCGGCACAACATTTCAGATCGACAGAGATTACACGGCCAATCTTCTTGGATTTAAAGAGGTGTCGAGAAACAGCATAGACTCTGTGTCTGACAGAGATTTTATCATTGAATTTTTATCAGCGGCAAGTATATGCATGGTGCATTTCAGCCGTTTGTCGGAAGAGTTGATTTTATGGTCCACATCTGAATTCGATTTTATCGAGCTTCCTGATTCATTTGCCACAGGAAGCAGCATCATGCCTCAAAAGAAGAACCCTGATGTTCCTGAACTGATCCGCGGGAAAACCGGTCGTGTTTTTGGAAACCTGATGGCCATTTTATCCATTATGAAGTCATTGCCGCTTGCCTATAATCGCGATATGCAGGAGGATAAAGAGCCGTTGTTTGATGCGGTTGACATTTTAAAAGCCTGCATTGATATATGCTCATCTATGCTTCCCAAGCTGAAAATCAACAAAGAGGCAATGCATAAAGCCGCAGCTAAAGGGTTTTTAAATGCAACAGATCTGGCTGATTATCTTGTAACGGCAGGAATGCCGTTTCGGCAGGCCCATACCTGTGCCGGCAAGGCGGTGAGCTATGCGCTGGATAAGAATAAAGATCTGCATGAACTTACACTAAAAGAGTTAAAATCCTTTTCAAACCTTATTAAAAAGGATATTTTTAACATTTTAAGCACAGATCAGATGATAAACCGCAGGAAATCTTTTGGCGGAACCGCCAAAGAAAATGTCATGGCTGCCATAAAGAAAGCTGAAACGAGTCTTAATGTTTTGGAACACACTGATGAATAAAGGTTTTGATAGAGGTTTGATAGCAATATTTTCAATTTTGCTCTGCATCGTTGTTTTTCACTTGGGATGCGGCAGAAAGGCGGCTCCTGTTCCTCCCGGTCAGGTCATTCCGCCTGTAGTTGATGATTTAAGCTCAAGCATAGATGGGAACATTCTCGAACTTGCCTGGACTATTCCTGATGAAAAAGGGAAGATCGTATCAGATTTAGGCGGTTTTATTGTATATAAATCAAAAACTTCTCTTTCCGAGTCCGACTGTAAAGGGTGTCCTGTGCTTTTTAAGCGAATTGCCGATATTCCTATCAAAGAAAAGGATATAAATAAGAAAATAACCTACAATGAAACCCTGGAAAAGGGCTACAGGTATATCTATAAGGTAACAGTTTATACAAAAACAGGGGCTTCTGGAAAAGACTCCAATTATATAGAATTTGACCACTAACCAGCAACGAGCAGCAATTTTATGCATCATTTTCAATACCGCGGCAATGAAATGTATTGCGAAGATGTTCCGATACAGATAATTGCTCAAAAAGTAGGCACCCCTTTTTATTTATACAGTCATGCTACATTAAAGCGTCATTTCTCTGCCTTTAATGATGCTTTTGACGGCATAAACAGGCTTGTATGTTTTTCGGCAAAGGCAAACAGCAATATAGCTGTATTAAAACTGTTTGCAAACCTTGGAGGCGGCCTGGATATCGTGTCGGGTGGAGAGCTTTTTCGCGGCTTAAAAGCCGGCATCTTACCGGACAGAATCGTTTATTCCGGTGTTGGAAAGAGCGTTGACGAAATCGACTATGCTTTAAAGACAGGCATATTGATGTTTAATGTAGAGTCGATTGAAGAACTTGAGCTGATTAACAAAAGAGCATCTCTTTTAAATCTGAAGGCTCCTGTTGCAATTCGAGTAAATCCGAACATTGATTCAAAGACCCATCCATATATTTCAACAGGGCTTAAAAAGAACAAATTCGGCATTGATTATAAGACGGTTATTGAAGGATACAAGCTTGCAGGCAGACTTGAGAACATCGAGGTTATAGGCATTGATTGCCACATAGGATCGCAGATTATTGAAGCGCAGCCTTTTGAAGATGCCTTGAAAAGCATAAAAAGGCTGATAGATGAATTAAAGGATCTCGGCATAGAGATCAGATATCTCGATATGGGTGGCGGTCTTGGAATAACCTATGATGATGAATCCCCTCCACATCCCGGCGAATATGCCAGACCGATAGTCAATGCCCTTGAAAGCTCGCACCTTCAGCTTATTCTGGAGCCCGGCAGGGTTATTGTTGGAAATGCCGGCATACTGGTTACCCGTGTACTTTACAGAAAATCCGGCAGGGGCAAGGAGTTTATTGTTACTGATGCAGGCATGAACGATCTGATGCGTCCAACATTATACAATGCTTTTCATGCCATAAAACCTGTTGTAAAGACAAAAGAGAGGTTGATAACAGCAGATATTGTAGGGCCTATTTGTGAATCAGGCGATTTTCTGGCTGTTAACCGTGAAATTTCCGATGTCAAAAACGGGGATTTTCTTGCGGTCATGAGCGCTGGAGCATATGGATTTACCATGTCATCCAATTACTGTTCCAGGCTGAGGATACCCGAAGTAATGGTAAAGGACGACCTGTTTTATGTTGTAAGGGCACGGCAGGAATACGAAGATCTTATTGCAGGCGAGTCAACACCTCCGTTTTTAGAAAATTAATAGAATACCTTCAATCGGCAATCTAAAATTGACAATATGAAACATATTGAATTCTTTAAAGTAAGCGGCAGCGGCAACGATTTTATCATAATCGATAACAGGGACAGGATTATTGATGAAAAGAATCTGAAAAATTTTGTTGCAAATGTGTGCCGCAGAAAAATGTCGGTGGGCGCTGACGGGTTTATACTTATTGAAAAGTCTGATTCTGTTGATTTCAGGTGGCGGTTTTTTAATGCTGACGGAAACCCGGCTGAGATGTGCGGGAACGGCGCAAGGTGCGCGGCCCGTTTTGCATATTTAAACAGGATCGCCGGCTCAAAGATGTCCTTTGAAACCGAAGCAGGAATTGTTTCAGCAAAGGTTTCAAACGACTTGGTAAAGATCAATATACCGGAGCCGGCTGAGCTTAAGACAGATTATTTGCTTGATCTGGAAAACGGCGCTTTAAAAATAAGCAGCATAAATACCGGTGTTCCCCATGTGGTTATAGTTATGGACAGCATAGATAATGTTGATGTTGTTAAGCTTGGCAGGGAAATCCGTTTTCATGACATGTTTGCTCCTGCCGGAACAAATGTAAACTTTATATGTCAAAATAAGGATGATACAATTTCCATCCGCACCTATGAACGGGGAGTCGAAGATGAAACCTTAGCCTGCGGCACAGGCGCTGTGGCTGCCGCTATTGTTACGGCATTCAAATTCGGGGCAGAATCACCTGTAAGGGTAATCACAAAGAGCGGGGAAAGTCTTTATATTTATTATAAAGTAAATAATGGCAAATGTTCTGATGTTTATCTTGAGGGGGATGCTCGAATCATCTACAAGGGCGAGCTTTATGAGGATGCCTGGGAGTATAGTTTATGATCAAAATTGAAAAGTCAGACAGATTGAATAATCTTCCCCCATATCTGTTTAAGGAGATAGACAGGCAAAAGGAAGAGGTCAGAAAACAGGGCATTGATATTATTGACCTGGGCGTAGGGGATCCTGACATGCCCACGCCGCCTCATATAATTAAAGCCTTAAACAGGGCGGCATCAGATCCGGCAAATCATAGATATCCTTCTTATTCGGGGATGGAGGATTTTAATGGAGCTGTTGCTCGCTGGTATAAGCGCAGATTCAATGTTGATCTTGATCCTTTAAATGAGGTTGTGACCCTGATAGGATCCAAGGAAGGGATAGCTCATATCCCTCTTGCCTTTATCAATCCAGGTGATGTTGCCCTTGTATCAAGTCCGGGATATCCGGTCTATGATATTGGTGTAAAATTTGCCGGCGGTGAGACATATTTCATGGATCTTATAAAGGAAAATAATTTTCTGCCTGATTTAGGGGCTGTGCCTGACGAGATTGCAGGGAAAGCAAAGCTGATGTTTATTAATTATCCCAACAATCCGACGTCTGCGGTTGCAACCGGGGAGTTTTTTGAAGAAGTTGTTGCCTTTGCGGGATCCAATAATATAATTGTTTGTCACGATGCAGTCTATACGGAGATGGCTTTTGATGGATACAAACCGAAAAGTTTTCTTGAAACCGCCGGTGCAAAGGATGTGGGGATAGAGTTTCATTCACTTTCAAAGACATATAATATGACGGGCTGGCGTATTGGGTTTGCGGTCGGCAGGGCCGAGGTAATACAGGCGCTTGGCCAGGTGAAAAGCAATATTGATTCAGGGGCGTTCCAGGCAATCCAGATTGCGGGAATAACCGCTCTGGAAGGGGATCAGACCTGTGTAAAAGCCATGAACAGGAAATATGCTGAGCGTCGCGATATCCTTGCTGAAGGACTTTCCGGCCTTGGTCTTTCATTTGAAAAGCCAAAGGCGACATTCTATGTCTGGATCGAAGCGCCAAAGGGATATAATTCATCACAATTTGCCAGCCACCTGTTAACAAAGGGAGGGATTGTAGTAACGCCCGGTAATGGATTCGGCGCTGCAGGTGAAGGTTATGTAAGGATGGCTTTAACAGTCGGGAAGGAAAGGCTGAAAGAGGTTATTGAAAGGATCCGTTCCATCGGTTTTTAAGGTGAGTAAGCAGCACATTGCATACATTTCTGCAGGATCCAATATAGGAAACAGGCTTGAAAACTGTCAAAACGGCATAACTGCTCTTACAGAATCCAACATAGCAACTTTAAAGGCAAAGTCACCATTTTATATAACCGAACCGGTTGATTATATAAATCAGGATTGGTTCGTAAATCTTGTTGTAAAGATTGGGACCAGACTCGATCCTTTCCGGCTTTTAGATAAACTAAAATCAATTCAAAGCAATGCTGGTCGCAATCATAATGCCGAAAGGTTTGGCCCCAGAATACTTGATCTTGATATCATTATGTATGATGATTTTGTAATAAATTCACCCGAACTAATCATCCCTCATCCCGAAATGCATAAAAGACACTTTGTTTTAAAGCCTATTTGTGGTATAGACCCGCACATTGTTCATCCTGTTTTAAAAAAGGATATGCAATGCCTGTTAGACAGCCTGGATGATGATGGGCAAATGGTGAGAGAGCTGAAAGGGCATGATTTAATATAGATGCGGTTTTTAATAATATTAGCATTAATATACTTTGCATACCGGGCGCTTAAGTCTTGGATGTTACCAGGCGGCTCATCGAAAAATAAGGTTTCCCGCGAGCCTACCGGTGAAATTGACGATGTAATGGTAAAAGATCCTTATTGCGAGGTATATTTCCCAAAGAGAAACGGTGTGCATTTAAATATTAATGGAAAGGATCTGTATTTTTGCAGTACAGAATGCAGGGACAAATTTATTGCAGGACATTCGAAAGGGGATGTTTAGGAGGCTTTAACAGATGAAATTTTTTATTGATACTGCAAACATAGAAGAAATAAAGGATGCCAACAGCATGGGTATGGTTGATGGGGTTACAACCAACCCCAGCCTGGTCTCAAAAGAAGGTCGTGATTTTGAAGAGCTTATTAAAGAAATTTGCGAAATTGTGGATGGTCCAGTAAGCGCCGAAGTTATCAGCCTCGATACCGAAGGTATGGTCAAAGAGGCGCGTCATCTGGCAGCTATCAATGACAATATTGTCGTAAAAATACCCATGACTATTGATGGAATAAAGGCTACGTGCAAGCTTTCGAGCGAAGGAATTAAAACAAATGTAACCCTTGTATTTTCACCCCTTCAGGCCCTTATGGCGGCCAAAGCCGGCGCTACATATGTTAGTCCATTTATTGGCCGTCTTGATGATCTGGCCAGTGAAGGCATGTTTCTTATTGAACAAATTGTTGAAATTTATAGTAATTATGCATTTGACACAGAAATCATAGTAGCAAGCATACGCAACCCGCTTCATGTCCTTGATGCGGCCCTGATCGGCGCTGATATTGCCACTATACCCTTTAATGTGCTTGCAAAGTTTGCCGCTCATCCCATGACCGATAAAGGACTAAAAGCCTTTCTTGACGATTGGAACAAGGCAAAGAAGTAATCAAACGGAATGCTTTCTAAAGACAAGATAAAAAATTTGTTAAGCCATCCCAATAGCTTAACATTATGTCGCATAGCGATAATACCGGTCATTGTGATTTTGATGCTGTTTCCGAACAGGTTTTTCACATTTATTGCGGCCCTTTTGTTCAGCGCTGCGGCAATTACCGATTATCTGGATGGTTATTTTGCAAGACGCCGGGGACTTGTGACTGATTTTGGGAAGATTATGGATCCTGTTGCCGACAAGCTCCTGGCTTCTTCAGCCTTTATAATGCTCTCCTCTCTTGGCTGGATTCCCGGATGGATGGTTTGCATAATTATAGGCCGTGAGATCGCCGTAACAGGCCTGCGTAATTTTGCCGTTGAAAGCAGAGAGGATATTGCCGCATCCAGTCTTGGAAAATATAAAACAGGGTTTCAGATAGCCGCTATCATACCTCTTTTATTCCATTACCCTTATTTTGGTTTAAATTTCCATGCAATCGGAACCCTGTTTTTATGGGCGGCCCTTGTATTAACGGTCTGGTCAGGCGTTGATTATTTCATAAAGTTCAAAAGGCATCTCAAAATTTAGCCCAATTTTTTGTTGACAAAATTGGTATTTTTGTAAAATATCCATAAACCTGAGCGGGAATAACTCAGCGGTAGAGTGCGACCTTGCCAAGGTCGAAGTCGCGGGTTCAAATCCCGTTTCCCGCTCCATTGTTTGAGACCTTTGAAAAATGTTCAATTTTGTTCAAGTTCAAGGAAGGCGAAGATTTTAACCGGAGGAATACATTGAGTATTTCGAGGATTAAAATTTGAGCCTGACGCAGTAATTGGGCAAAAGGGGACGTTTTTCAAAGGTCTCGTTTGGGCGGCATAGCCAAGTGGTAAGGCAGCGGTCTGCAAAACCGCTATTCACCAGTTCGAATCTGGTTGCCGCCTCCACAAAATTTGAGACTTTTGCAAACCTCTCTATCGGTTCCCGGTTAGTATGCAATTTATTGCTGATCTTCATGTCCATTCTAAATTTTCAAGAGCTACTGCCAAAAATCTTGATCTTGAAAACCTCTATATTGCGGCTCAATTAAAAGGCATTACTGTTGTCGGAACAGGCGATTTTACACATCCCGGCTGGTTTGCGGAAATAAAGGAAAAATTAGAGCCGGCAGAGGAAGGACTTTTTAAATTAAAAGGGGAAATCGCCAGGGAATGCGACAAAAAGGTCCCGTTATCCTGCCGCGGCAAGGTTCGTTTTATTCTGGTTTCTGAAATCAGCAATATCTATAAAAAAGATAATAAAACCCGTAAAAATCATAACCTTGTCTTTGTGCCTGACCTGGATGTTGCCTGTAAATTTAGTTCAAAACTGGATAAGATCGGAAATATTAAATCTGATGGAAGGCCTATACTTGGGCTTGATGCAAGAAATCTTCTTGAAATACTTCTCGAGACATCCGATATATCTTTTTTGATTCCCGCCCATATATGGACGCCATGGTTTTCTGTTCTTGGTTCAAAGTCCGGATTTAATTCTATCCGGGAATGCTTTGAGGATCTTACCCCCCATATATTTGCCGCTGAAACAGGCCTTTCATCCGATCCGCCGATGAACTGGCGTGTGTCCAGCCTTGACAACCTTACCCTTGTATCAAATTCAGATGCTCACTCTCCGTTAAAACTCGGCCGGGAGGCAAATCTTTTCAACACCAACCTTTCATATTCCGCAATAAGAGAGGCAATAAAGACGGGTGATCGCAAGCATTTCTTGGGCACCTTTGAATTTTATCCTGAAGAGGGAAAATATCATCTGGACGGACACCGCAAATGCTCTGTTTGTCTTTGGCCAAAAAAAACCGTAAAGAATAAAGGGATATGTCCGGTTTGCGGGAAACCTTTGACCGTCGGAGTATTATACCGTGTCGAAGAGCTGGCAGATCGGCCAAAGCATGAAAAGCCGAAAAGAACCCACCCTTATTACAGCATAATTCCTCTGGTCAATATTTTATCAGAAATATTAAAGGTCGGCCCAGGGTCAAAAAAGGTCATGAATAATTACAATGCAGCCCTTGATATTCTTGGCCCGGAATTGAGTATACTTCACAACCTGCAACCAAAGGCCATTGATAAGGCCGGTATTCCGCTGCTTGGTGAGGCTGTGAAAAGGATGCGCAGGGAAGAAATCGATATTTCCCCTGGATATGATGGTGAGTTTGGCCGCGTGAAGATATTTAAAGACCAGGAGCGTGAACGTTTGATGGGCCAGAAATCGCTATTTGTCATGCCGGAGACAGATTCGACGATAAAAACGCATAAAAGATCCATAACAAAACAACAAAATAAAAAAACAGAGCTTAAACAGTCTTTACAAGATCTTGGAGGCCGACGGTCGTCAAGAGAAAAAGGCATCCCTGCTGCCGGAGAAAAAACTAAAAATGAGATAAATATATTAAAGGGTTTAAATACGCAGCAACGACAGGCAGTTTGCCACGATGGGGGGCCTTTATTGATTGTCGCAGGACCCGGGACCGGCAAAACCCATACCATTACCTGTAGGATAGCCTGCCTGATAAAAGAAAAAGATGTTTTGCCGGAAAGTATTCTTGCAGTAACCTTTACAAATAAGGCTGCCAGGGAAATGAAAGACCGGATTAAACGCATCACAGGAAGTAACCTGATTCCAAATGTAAGCACCTTTCACTCATTATGCTTAAAAATTTTAAAGGACATGGAGAATAATCAGACTCATACTATTATTGATGATGATGATCGAATGGCCCTGATTTCAGAGGCAATAAAACAGGCTGGCGTCGAAAGCTGTGTAGTATCTTTGTCAAAAAAGTATCTGTTAGACAGAATTATATCAGCCAAACAGCAGATACTGCAGCCCCACGATAATTTAGAAGGGGTGGCCGGAAAGGCTGAAATAAATACATTCGCAAGGGTATATCAAGCATATCAGGACATTTTATCCGCCCAGTCCCTTTACGATTTTGAAGATCTTATATTAAAAGTAGTCCTGCGTTTTGAAGCAGACAAAGAATTTGCTAATATCTACCGGCAATCTTTCAAATATATATTTGTGGATGAATATCAGGATATAAACCATGGTCAATACAGGATTATAAAAGCCCTGGCTCCGCCTGACAAGGATCTTTGCGTTATCGGTGATCCAAATCAATCGATTTACGGTTTCCGAGGTTCCGATGTTCGCTTTTTTGAGCGCTTTCTTGAGGATTATCCACAGGGTAGTATTATTCATCTAAATCAAAATTATCGCTCTACTCAGACTATTCTTGAAGCTTCTTATCAGATCATAACAAACCGTAGCATAGATACAAAAACAGATAATCTTTCAACGTCGCGTGTTTATTCCCAGATAGACGGCGTAAAAACGATCAGTATTCTTGAACTCGCCTCTGAAAAAGCAGAAGCAGTGGCTATAGGCAAAACAATTGAAGCCCTGACAGGAGGACTATCCTTTCATGCCATAGATTCAGGCAAGATTGAGGATATAAATACCAAAGCTGACAGAAGCTTTTCAGATTTTACTGTTTTGTATCGTACCAACAGCCAGAGTAAAATAATTGGGCAGGTTTTTGAAAAAGCGGGAATTCCATGCCAAATCGCAAGCAGAGAAAGTCTATTCAGACAGAAAGGAGTTGTAGAGCTTGTTTCTATGCTTAAAATCATGGATGGGCATGGCTCCTTTGCCGACCTTAAAAGGGGAGCTCGTTTATTATCACCCGGCATCAGCGACGAGACGATAAAAATATTTACAAGATGGTGCTGTCAGAATCATTTTATCTTAACAAAAGGATTTTATAATGCCCAGCGTTTCCCAATACCCGGTATGAGCAAAGCCCGCCAGTTGAAATTCCATAATTTTTTAGTCGATTTGTCTGGATTGCAAAAGGCTGTTAATGAGAAAAGTGTGGAAGAAAAACTTCACTTTATTATAAACAACACTAAACTTGCTTCGACGTTAAAACAGCATTCAGTGAAAAAAGAGGCTGTGGACAGGCTGACAGGAATGTCTAAAGAGTTTGGCGATAATGCGGCGAACTTTTTTGAGATGATGGCCCTGCAGACAGATACGGATATATACGATTCGCGGGTCGAAAAGGTCGCCTTAATGACCATGCATGCCGCCAAGGGCCTGGAGTTTCCGGTGGTTTTTATTGCCGGATGCGAAAAAGGTTTTATTCCCTTTATAAGACCTGGAGAAGAGCCGGTTGATCTTGATGAAGAAAGAAGACTTTTTTACGTGGCCATGACCCGTGCAAGGGAAAGATTGTATTTAACTATGGCAAAAAAACGGACGATATATGGGAAGCGCACTTTAAGAACAATTTCACCTTTTGTGGAAGATATTGAGCAAAGGTTAATAAAACGTAAACAGACTCATTTGAAAAAAAAGAAAAAGGAAAGTCGGCTTCAACTTACATTGTTTTAATCAAAAGAATCCCTCTTTAACCGTATCGATCAGCACTATCTTTTCATCTATGATTAAAAAAGCATTATAGGTTGTCCCGGCATGTGTGGGATACCCATGAAAATCCCTGATATTCCAGTCAGTCACCCCAACACTATAAATATTTTTTGCTATTTCTAACGGTTTCATATTGTTTCCCTTTTATGCTTCCTTCTCAAACTCATCCTTAGAAGCTCCGCACACCGGGCATTCCCAGTCATCAGGCACATCTTCCCATTTTGTCCCCGGCTCAACGCCATTGTCAGGATCTCCCTGCTTCGGGTCATAAACATAGCCGCACACTGTGCACACATATTTATTCATTGTCTCCTCCTTATTTATGATATTCGTTTATCTGTTCCCTGAAATTCACAATCAGGAGTATAACATGTGTTGTCTATAAACTCACACTTTTCCTTAAGCCTTATCCCTTCCACAGTCCATGGATATTGCAGTATGCCCGCGCCGAGATCTCGCCGGCTTCCACGCTAAACAACGCTTCGGGCACTTGTCCCGGGTCAAGGAACTGCCTGTATGCTTTGCCGTCGGCAATAATTTCGATCCACTCGATATAGTGTTTTTCTTCCATTGGGTGTGCTACATCACCGACTTTAACCTTTACACCACCTTCAATCTTTTCGGTTACCGGGACATGTTTCTCTCTTGCCGCATCCACGGTATTTTCTTTGATCAGATTCATTGGTTTGCCGCAACATACAAGCTCACCTTTTCCGCCGTGGAGTACTTCAACAATGTTTCCACATACTTCACATTTATAGATTTCAAGTTTTTGCGCCATGATTATTCCTCCTTTTAATAATTCTCTTCCAGCAACTCAAAGTGAGTCTGGGGATGGTCACAGGCCGGACAAACATCCGGCGCTTCTGTACCTTCATGAAGATAGCCGCAGTTGCGACAGCGCCAAACAACCTTTTCATCTTTTTTAAACACCTTGCCGGTTTCAATATTAGCTGCAAAGGCGTTGTATCTTTTCTCATGCTGCTTTTCAGCTACAGCAATCGCCTCAAATATTAAAGCAATTGAATCAAACCCTTCCTCACGAGCAGTTTTTGCAAAATCAGGGTACATAGTCGTATGCTCGTAATTCTCTCCTTCTGCAGATGCCTTCAGGTTTTCAAGGGTCGTGTCGATCACCCCCGCAGGGAATGCTCCTGTAATTTCTACTTCCCCGCCCTCAAGCAGCTTGAACAGCCTTTTGGCATGCTCTTTTTCCTGGTTTGCCGTCTCTTCAAAAACCGCTGCAATCTGGATATAGCCTTCCTTTTTTGCCTTGCTTGCAAAATAGGTATAGCGGTTTCTTGCCTGAGATTCACCTGCAAATGCAGTTAAAATGTTTTTTTCAGTTTGAGTCCCTTTTAGATTTCCCATTACTATTTTCTCCTTTCTTATTAGCCAGGTTTGATGAATAAATAAAAAAGCTATTTTTTTAAAGCAACCAG
>JACKQG010000686.1_pt1 | contig 48394 bp, 43 predicted proteins | sample 8237621 | NCBI WGS metagenome assembly JACKQG01 (sample SAMN15677084, study PRJNA649215) | marine metagenome | biome: marine; feature: Black Sea; material: saline water; isolation source: suspended particulate matter (SPM) from the Black Sea western gyre | collected 2013-06-09/2013-06-10 | depth... | reverse complement strand
CCGACGATGGAGACCTTGCGGCAGCTGGTCGACGCTCTCCACGCGCTACAATATAACGAACTACAGCTCTACACAGAGCATACTTTCGCCTATACTGGCCATGAAACGGTCTGGCAAAACGCCTCCCCCATGACCGCAGAGGAGATCCACGAGCTCGACGATTATTGCGGACTAAGGGGGATCGAATTAGTGCCCAACCAAAATTCCTTTGGGCACATGGAACGCTGGCTCCGGCACGATACCTACCGGCCACTGGCGGAATGCCCCGACGGCTTCGAGCATCCGATCGCCGGCTGGCGCGACTCGGGTAGTACCCTCTACCCTTCAAAAGAAAGCGCCGCTTTCATGGACGAGCTCTATGCCGAACTACTGCCCAACTTCACTTCGTCTCAGCTCCACATCGGCGGGGACGAACCTTGGGAGCTAGGCAAAGGACGCAGCGCGGCACGGGTCGCAAGCCAGGGCAAGCACCGCATCTATCTCGACTTCATGAAGCGGCTTTTCACGCTAACCCGCGCACACGGACGTAGGCCACAATTCTGGGCAGACATCATCATGGAACGCCCCGACCTCGTGCCGGAACTGCCTGAGGGCGTTATTCCGGTCATCTGGGGCTACGAAGCCGACTCACCCTTCGCCGAGCAGTGTCGGGTCGTGGCGGAAGCGGGCTTTGCTAACCGATACTATGTGGCTCCCGGCGCAGGCAATTGGAACTCTTTTTCCGGCCGCCTTGATGTCGCCGAAGCCAACATCCGTTTGGCGGCCGAGTGCGGCCACGCGCACGGCGCGCGCGGTCTCCTCCTGACTGCGTGGGGCGACAACGGGCATCATCAACCCTGGTTCTCGCTCTACCCTGCGCTGGTCCTCGCTGCCGCGGCCGCCCACGGGCAACACCTCAACCGTGCCGATCTGAGCGACTGGATCGACCAATATTTCTTCCCCCAAAGACCCGCCGGCCACGGCGCGGCGATCTGCGCCTTAGGCGCAGTTGACAGCCTACTCCCGCAACCAGCACCGCCCAACAGTTTCCTCCACAGTGCCTTTTTCGCCAGCCAACCCGATGTCGAGAAAAAGCTGCGCTCACTCGTCAGCAGGGGCCAACTGACCCGCGCTGGCGAGGCTCTGGACGCTATCCCGACTGGCGGTTTGGATCCCGAAATCGCACTCGCCCTGCGCCTCAACCGAGCCGGGCTGGAACGAGCCCTCGGTCAAAAACCGTCGGAAGACCGAGAATCGTTGATCCAAGACTTCGCCGTCCAGTGGCGACGTCACAGCCGCGAAGGCGGGCTGGCAGAAAGTTTGGAGCGAATGGCAGCCCAGCCCTAAAAGAAACCACTCCCTCTGAGCTACTTTTTACGAACAAAGCCAGTTGCCAACTGTCGACCGACCTACCTAGTTTATCACATATGCTACGCCGACTCTTCATCTGCCCCCTCCTATTGTGGGGCGCCGCGCTCCCAGCCCAAAACAGGGAACTGCTGGGGGAGTATCGAATCGGTATGCTCGGTCAAGATCAGGAAGACGCCATTTACCAAGCTGCCCACCAGGGGGCGCTTGCCTCTGCGCTGAATTTGAGCGAGCAGTATTCCATCGATGTCGAACTGATGATCTTCACCCCCGAGCGCTCACAGGGGGGGAGCCAGATCCACTCATTGGCCCAGCTATACATCGAAAACGCCGACGGACTCATCATCAGCCCGCAGAATAGTGAGGCCGTCGGCGCCTCGATCGACTTCGCATTGGAACAGGGGCAGGAAGTCATTTTTTTCGAGAGTCAACTTAAAGACCGCCCAGCCCTCGCCGCCGTGCTGGCCGACGAGGTTGAAGCCGGACGTATGGCTGGACGTGAGATTTTAAAAAGGCTACCGACCAAGGCACGCGTCGCGATCCTCACCAGCGTGCGGCCCAGCTCAGAGCTGAAACAGCGGATGGAAGGACTGCGCGAAGTGCTCGGCTACCGCCGGATCGAGACGACCGTAAGCTGCGAGCCCGACTACGCATCATCCATCGAAGCGATCCGTGCTGCCGAAGAAGCCGACCGCAACGACTTGATCAAGGGTTGGGTCTTCCTTGAAGACTGGCCACTGCTCGGCATGCCCGCCCTCCCCTGGAAGCCTGGCAAAATGCCCGTCGTCGCAATCCAATCCTCCCCTTCCGCCTTTATTTATGTCGACCAAGGCTACCTCGACGCCCTCGTTGTGCATCCCTACTACGACTGGGGATACAAAAGTGTCGAGATGATGGTAAAAAAGCTCCACAAAGGTCAAGTACCGGAGGATACCATCGTGCGTACGCCACCACGTGTCGTCGATTGGCGCAATGCGCAAGACTATCGCAATAGCTGGAAAAAGTGGCTAAAGTAAACTGTGCCGCGAAGAGGTATTACGGCTTAAGCAGAATTTTACCCAAGCGAGGTTGTCTGTCGTGCTCGATGGCTGCTTTGTATTGGCGGAACGGATACACGCCTTCGATAGGTAACTTCAAGCGACCATCGGCCATCATGGCGTAGACCTGGTCCATCACCCTACGGACGCCTTCGGAGCCTTCGCGGCGGGCGTATTGATCCCACCAGAAGCCGACGAGACGCACATTGTTAAAAATCAAAAAGCGTGTCGGAAAACGCACCTTATCGCTGACCATGCCACCGAACGTCACTTGCGTGCCACCCGCTCCAAGAGCTTTGATTTGATCGATAGCGCTTCTGCCGCCGATGGAGTTAAGCGCGAGTTTAACAGGTGCGCCGCCCGTCATCTCGCTGATGTTTTTCGCCCAGCCACTACCTTCAAGGACAACGTGGTCAGCCCCCATCGCCTTGAGCGGTTCGACGAGTTCTGGGCGGCGGACTTGACTGATTGATTTGTAGCCGCAGGCCTTGGCCATTTGTATCACACAGAGGCCAAGCGCGGAGTTGCCCGCGTTTTGCACCAGCCAATCACCCGCGGCGAGGGCGACTGTTTTTTGCAGTAAGCAGTAGGCCGTTGGCGGGTTGATAAATGAGATTGCAGCTTGTTCGATGGACACGGCCTCGGGCACGACGAGTAAATCACTCGCGGCGGCGCAGGCGAACTCCTGCCAAGCACCCTCGTCTCCGGGGAAGCGGACACGAGTGCCCAACGCCACGCCAGAAACACCCATACCCAGCTTTTCAACCACCCCAACGCCTTCGCGACCAGCCACTGCAGGCAGTTCTCGAAGCCGGCCATAGCTACCGCCGATCATCCCACAGTCCGAGGGATTGATCGTGGCCGCTTCGAGCTGCACACGCACCTCGCCGGGCTCCGGATCAGGACGAGGGATTTGTTCGAGCTGGAGAACTTCAAGTGGTTCCCCAAAGCTGTGGTGACGAATGGCGGATTGATGCATAAAAGACGATTTCAGGGATTTATGATAGTGTGTCAAAGGTCAGATCGTCGCGGTCATGGGGAATACTGTAGGCTATACAAAGGACTACGACTGGAGGTATTCGATCACCTCACTCGCGGTGTACTGCGATTTTGAATCGCCGAGGATCGGTTGGAGAAAGCTCATGTCTTCGCCCCAGGTCACGAGAGGCTGCACCTTCGTTCCGCGTCGAGTCTGCCCCATGCCGATGGTGGCCAATAGTCCATTGCAGAGGCATTGTTTGCCCTCGGCTTCTTCCGGCGTGCCGCCTTTACTCAGGTAAGACTTACGCGGACCGGCGGGGCAGCGATAGCCCAATGTGCCATCTTCCTTAGCGTAGACATGGCGCAGATAGCCGAGATCGCAGGCACGGCAGGCGTCACGACCTGAGTTTGCCTCGACTTCGACCCGTTTAAAGGGATATCCCGTGGGTGAAGCTTTGAAATCGGTGACCACCTCGAGCGTGCCCGCGCGGTGCTTCATGATAATTTCAGATTTGATGCTGTCGAGGATGCCGGATTCCTCGCAACAAGCGAAGGCCGTGCCGACCTGCACACCGCGAGCGCCCCGCGCTTTGGCTGCGTTCAAGGCCTCGGGTGAGGCGCAACCGCCGGCCAGCCAAAAGGGCAGGCCCAACTCAGCTACTTTCTCAACCGAGCAGATATCACGCTCGGTGTATGCATCGCCACGACGGGGCGGCGCGTTGTGGCCACCCGCGTTGTAGTGCTCGATGACGAAACCGTCGACTTTGCCACTGGCTTTTTTAACAAGCGTCTTAGCCAACACGTCCGAGGCAATCACAGCGAAGAAACGTGGACGCTTGAGCGGCTCTTGGTTTGCGGACACATGCGTACCTGGGTGGAAAGAGCGGGTGTATTCCAGTGAGCGATCCGTGGTTACAACGTTGAGCTTCATCTCGATCGGTTGGAGTTGGGCCATCTTATCGAGCGCGCCCGGAATGCCGAGCGGAATGCCGCCGCCCATGACGACCACATCAACGCCGGCCAACATGGCACCGAAGAGCGACGGCATAGTCGGCAGTTGAATTTTTTCGAGAAGATTGATGCCAACCATTCCATCATGCCCTTCTTTCGCCAGATACACCTCCACGAAGTTGGCCACGATCAAGAGCTCCTCATCCTCGCGGAGCATATCAACTGTGGGCAACGGCTTTAGTCTGTAAGTCTCCTCCGGCGGTAGGCCACCTTCGATGAACCATTTATCGAGGATCGGTTTAACGACTCCCTGGTAAGGGAAAGCGGCCATCGCGCGACGCATGTGGCCACCCGTGTCACCATCTTGGAGGCGGCGGATAAGAATGGTATCCAGCGCCGTGCCCGAGACGACGCCCAGCTGCCCAAGACGGGCGACTGCATTGGCCAGCCGCCAGTTCGAGACACCGGCGCCCATGCCCCTTGTATAATTTCAGGATAGGCCATAGCCTGAAAGGAATCTAAGCTGCTTAACATAAGAAACTTTAATAAAAGGATCCTTAAACTTTAGTCCACGCTAATAGCTAATGCAGGTTTGTTATAATTAAAGTTGCTCTCCACAATAAGCTGGGCGCAGGTAGAAGTTCGCAGAATCTCGCTTCGATATTACCAGACGCCCAGCGTCTTGAGCTGCGCCTCGGCTTGCTCCGCCCAGCCACGATTGGCGGCAGGGCTGGCTGGACTCGGGTGCAGGATGCGCCCGACCTTCAGATCATAGCCAAATAGGGCTTCTTTGGCACGGATCTCGGCGAAGGCCCCAACCCCGATGACCCAGTCCGGCTGGAGCACGTCGACCAAGTCGCGAAGGTGCTGGTCGCAGACGGCGTAGAGTTCGACGATTTCAGTAACAGGGAGTTTATCTGGCGTGCGGTTTTTTCCGCTCTCTTCCATAAAGACCAGGGGGCAATAGTTCGCGGCAAAATGATCCGCAAAGAAATCGATAGCTAATGGGTATCGCTCAGCGAAGAAGCCCCAGAAGCGGCGACCACTGACTTCGCTGCGCTGGCAGGCAAAGCCCTCGATCGGACGCTTTGGGTGCACATTATCGGGACTGAGGACTGACTCCTCGACACCGATCCAATCTCGCACCATCGCTATTTCGCCAAAGGGCACGCCTGTTTGCGCCATACCGAAGGGTCCTGGGTTCATTCCCAAGAAAATCACTTTCTTGCGCGAGTCGGCATGTTGCTCCAGATAGCTGCGATGCGCCGGCCAAGCGTAGCGCAGCGGGTTATAAATATGCGTGGTCGGTGGCGCGAATTTGAGTGCATCGACAGCATCAGCGAGGCGCTCGGCGGCCGCGATGGCTGCGGAGGACGCTTCAGCTGTCACTAGCTTGCCTTTGTTGAGTATCGCTATGCCCGAGATCGCGCTCCGGAGCGATGTGGTCGCGCACGCGCTGTTTCAGTTCTTTCATTTCAGGGAAGCCACCCGCCTCCTTACGATCCCAGAGTAGGTAACCATCCGCGCTCACGCGGAAGGTGCCACCGACCTCTGAGGGGCGCAGTGTGACAGCGCCGAGCTCCGCCTCAAAGGTAGTCAGTAGTTCCTGAGCTGTCCAACCCGCGCGCAGCAGCCAGCGGCAGCCGGGACAGTATTCGATCTCAAGAGTGGGTTTCATCGTGTCAGTGATCAGAAGGAAGGTGGAGCTCAAGGGTCGAAAGCATCAATCCATCCATTGTCAACGCGGCGGCGAGGTCAGCCACGGATTGGCCGCGAATACACAAGTCCGGCGCCAGCGCGTGGAGCGGGTGCACGACAAAGTCACGCTCAGCGATACGCGGGTGCGGCAGGCGCAGGCGCTCTTGCTCAATAATCTCGTTGCCGTAGGCGATGACATCCAGATCGATCGTGCGCGGTGCCCATGCTCCCGTGCGAAGACGCCCGAGCTGTGTTTCTATCGCCAGACAGCAGTCGAGCAAATCGAGCGGCGTAAGAGAGGTCTCCACTTCGGCAATGGCATTAAGAAAGGGCTCGGCCTCCCCCATCCCCACAGCGCGGTTTTCATAGACCGGACTGACTTGGAGTATGCGCACAGAGTCCCTAGCCAAACGATCGAGCGCGGACTGCATCTGCCCAAGCCGGTCGCCCAGATTACTACCCAGGGCGATGTAGGCGATGATTCCGCGCGATGCGTCGTTTCGCATTTTCATAGAAAGAGCCCGAGGCTTCTGCCTAAGCCTCCACGTTGTTTGCAGGCGGGCACCGAAGTATGTGGGCGAGCCCCCAGACTGATACGAACACCCACTACCTGCATCGGGTCACCTCCGCAGCGAAATAATCGCAGATACAATCGACCGGCACCGAGGGCTTTTTCACTTTGACGGTGACCGACTGCACTTTGGGGAATTGCTCCAGAATGGCTCCAGCCATCGCGTCGGCCGCTGATTCGATTAGATTGAATCGCTGCTCGGTAAAGATCGCCTGGACGGTCTCGAAGAGTTCGACGTAATTGACCGTCGACTCCGGTCTATCCTGAGTAAGATCGAGTGAAGGATCGAGTGACGCCACTACATCCACGCGGAAGCGCTGACCGAGGGCAGCCTCTTCTGCCAAGACGCCATGCCGGGCAAAGAAGACCAGTTCTTTCAGCTCAATTTTCGTGCTTTGCATGCGAGTAGTAGAACCGCGGATTAAAAGGATTAAAAGGATAAGATGCGGACTTTTTATGCTAGAGGGCACTTCTAGAGCATCCCTCAGCTCTTCGCCTCGTTCAGACTATGATACCCCACCACCGTAAAGCCGAAGAAATAGACGACAACAAAAGGAACCAACGCCAGTTGATCCACCCAAACTAGGGTGCCGATCGTGAAGGCGCAGTAGCCCGCTAAGATGAGTTCAAAGCGCGGCAACCAATTACGCTGCACGGTGTAGTGCTTGACCTTTGTCCCACCGGCCTTGGGCGTGCGCACGAAAGTGCTGTCATTGCCGAAGAGCCCTTCGATTACAGCCTTGCCATTGGAGAGGCAGATCCCAAATCCGACGACCAGGAGGAAAGGTAAGCGCATGATGCGCAGCTTCCAATCTCCAGGATGCCCGTAATATTGGCAGACCGCATAGCCGAGACTCGGGCCGAGTGCAGCCGGTACGAGTAAGGCGAGAAAGAAAAGTGAGCGATACAGCGCGATGCCTTCCCGGTAGCTAAGAATCAATGGCAGCACCAGCAGCACGAGCAGGGCCATGTATAAATGCAGACTGTAATGCGTCAGATGGACCGTAGCTTGGAGCTTTTTGACCAGTGAAATCGGAGCACGCCAGACGGAGGGCAGGATTTTACGCGCCGTTTGGATCGTCCCCTTCGCCCAGCGATATTGCTGGCTCTTGAACGCGCTATAAGTAGGCGGCAGTTCGGCTGGCACGAGGAGGCTCGGTAGATAGTGGAAACGCCAGCCTTTGAGCTGCGCACGATAGGACAGGTCGAGATCCTCCGTGACCGTATCGTGCTGCCAGCCGCCGGCATCTTCAATCGCCGCCCGACGCCAGACCCCCGCGGTGCCGCAGAAGTTCATAAAGAGGCCGTTACGGTTGCGCGCAGTCTGCTCGACGACAAAGTGCCCATCGATGCCCATTGCCTGGGCCCGCGTCAGCCAGGAGTGTTCGACGTTAATGTGGTCCCAGCGCGCCTGAACGAGTCCGCAGTTTACGTCCGCCCAGAGATGCGGGAGTGTACGACGGAGAAACTCCTTCGGCGGGATAAAGTCACTATCAAAGATGGCGATGTATTCCCCTTTGCAGGCCCGCATACCCGCCTCGAGGGCACCCGCTTTGAACCCGACTCGCTCCGAACGGCGAAAGACTTCGATCCAATGCCCCTGTGCGCGCAGCTTCGCCGCCAACCGATCAACCAGCTCACAGGTCTCATCGTCGGAGTCGTCGAGCACCTGTATTTCATGGCGCGCTAGAGGATAATCAATGGCCGCCACAGCCAAGATCACCCGCTCGGCTACGTTGACCTCGTTAAAGAGGGGGATCTGCGTTGTGACCACAGGCAGCGACTCCGCCTCCTCAAACTTGCCGGTAAAGCGTTGCTCTGTATCTACATCCGATAGATCGTTAGACTGACGCTTGCGCAAAAACAGATGTATGATCCAATACGTATTCAGACCATAGAGCAGCAGAAGCAGACTACAGATCGTGTAGAGAATAAGAATAAATGAGCTGATAAAATCCATGTAGCTTGCGAGGGTTAGTCGCAGAGGAGCTCCGTGTCTAGCGACTTATTCCTATAAACCGGGCTTGGCGGCAAACAAGCTGCGACTTGACAATGGACACTTGTTCACCTAAACAAGTGCTCACTATGAAAGATCTAACCAGACGCCAACAGGAAATCCTCACCTTTATCGAACACTACGAGTGGCGGAACGGCTATTGGCCCAGCATCCGCGAGATTCAGGAGAAGTTTAGCTTTAAAAGCACCAATGCTGTGATGGGGCACCTCCGCGCCCTCGAAAAAAAGGGCTCGATCGAACGCATACCTGGGCAGGCGCGCACTTTTCGCATCAACCGGCCCGACGCTCCGGAGATGAATGAGATTCCCGACGAAGCCACGGAAGTCGTCGATATCCCGGTGATGGGCGACATCGCGGCTGGCTATCCGGACCGCGTCGAGCCTGCCGGTGAGATTGGCCGCTTGCAGGTGGACATCGCCAGCGCCGGCTATTCCAGTCGCCGCCGTAGCTTCGCCCTACAAGTGCGTGGCGACAGTATGGTCGACGCCGAGATCTACGAAGGTGACATGGTGGTGGTGGAACCCCGCGACCCGCGCGATGGTGACATCGTGGCCGCCCTCATCGACGGCGAGACGACCCTGAAGCGCTACATTCAAAAACACGGCGAGCCTCCTTACCTGAAGGCAGAAAATAAATTCTACCCAGAGCTCTACCCCATTAACGAACTCACCGTGCAAGGCGTCGCCAAAGCAGTCGTGCGGAGTTTGTGATGCGTGGTCTGTCAATGCGCGCTCTGTGGATGCGCGCTCTGTCTGTCAGGTTTAGACGCGCCGCCCGATAGATCGGCATGACCGACTCACCCCCGACAGTATCAATAGACGCCCGCTTGGCGGAGCGCGCGGCACCCTCGAAGCCTGTGGTGATGTATCAGCGCTGGGAGGAGCTCCTTTTTCTCCATTGGCCAATCTTGCCGGAACTTGTTGCCAAGGATTTGCCACCGGGCTTACGTGTCGATACATTCGGTGGTCAGGCATGGATGGGCGTCGTGCCCTTTTCCATGCGCAAGGTGCGGCCGAGATTCCTTCCTGCGCTTCCCGGTTTATCTGATTTCCCTGAACTCAACCTGCGCACCTACGTCGTCGATTCCCAAGGGCGTCCAGGTGTCTGGTTTTACTCACTGGATACACCGAAACAGCTGCCCAACTGGATCGCTCGAACGTTCTTTCATCTCAATTACCGGCGCGCCCGTATGCAGCTAGCGGAAGTCGGCGAGCGCCGAATGTATCACTCGGAGTTGTGGACGGAATCAGGTTGGGATGCCCTACAACGCTATGAGTGGGCGCGGACCGGTGCTCCTTGTTTCGCAGAGCCCGGTAGCTTAGACTTCTTTCTCGTCGAGCGTTATCGATTATTTACCTACGATACGTTTCGCAAACGACTCTTGACGGGCAAGGTGCACCACGAACCGTATTCGATTCAGTCCGCTAGGGTGAGAAACTACTCTAGGCGCTTGTTTTCGACAAATGGCTTACCCTGCCCCGAGGGCGCACCGTCCTCCGCGCTAGCTTCAAAGGGAGTCGACGTGCGGATCTATCCTATGGAGGTGGTATAATCGACTACTGCAAGCACCTAAGAGTGCTCCAGAATCTCGACTTCGTAACCATCTGGATCAGTGATAAAAGCCATCTTTTTGCCGTCCACAAATTTCTCACGCCACTTGCTCGGCCAGAGGTCGAGCTCGAGGCCTAGGCCTTCGAGCATTTCGCAGTAGGCCACGATGTCGTCGACCCGGATACAGGTGTGGACGAGGTCTTCGGGTACTTTGACTTCGTAGTCGGCGGAATACGTCAGCTCCAAATTATGGGTGCTACCGGGGATCTGCAAATGAGCGAGTTGGTTGCCACTAGGTGATTTATCCGTGCGACGGAGCACTTTAAAACCGCATGCACGACAATACCAATCAATGGACTTATCCAAGTTGGAAACGCGGATGCGAGTGTGATCAAATGTAATCGGCATAGTGTAGATGATGTGAGATTCGGGACGCGAATGGATTGTGTAAGGAAATCAGCAAACAACGTCTACCCTATTCGCAATCGCCCATCCACATTTACGCATCACGTCTTCTCGGATTCGAGGAGAATCTTATATTCGACCGAATCTACGAGGGCTTCCCAAGTAGCTTCGATGATGTTATCACTAGCGCCCACGGTACCCCAGATTTCGTGACCATCAGTCGACTCGATTTGCACGCGGATGATCGCATCGGCACCGTGCTGGCTCTCCAGGATGCGCACTTTGAAATCAATCAGCTCGACTTCCATGATCTCTGGAAAGACCGGCGCAATCGCTTTGCGCAGCGCATCGTCGAGCGCGCCGACGGGGCCACTGGCTTCAGCCACGGTGTGGTGGATTTCATCGCCGATTTTAACCTGCACGGTCGCTTCGGAGACAGTGCGCTTAAGGGCGGATTGGTGCCCGACCATCACGCGATAGCCGATGAGTTCGAAGTCGTCCTTCTTCCCCTTGAGAAAGCGGTTCAGTAGAAGCTTAAACGAAGCGTCGGCGGCCTCATAGCCGTAACCACGAAACTCCAGCTCCTTGAGCTCTGCGAGGAAGTCTTTGAGCTCGGGCGAGCGTGCGTCTAGGTCGACGCCGATTTCTTTGGCCTTCATCATCACGCTGCTCCGACCCGACATGTCGGAAACCAAAACGCGGGTGCGGTTGCCGACGAGTTCGGGCTCAATGTGTTCGTAGCTGTGTTTCACCTTGGCGGCGGCATCTGCGTGCACCCCACCCTTGTGGGCGAAGGCACTTGTGCCGACGAAAGGCGCAGAGTTATCCGAAGCACGGTTGGCCATCTCGTCGACGAAGAGGGACAGATCGCGTAACTTGTTAAGATGATCGGCGCAGTTCAGCTCCTTACCCATCTTAAGAATAAGATTCGGAATGATCGTCGTCAGGTTCGCGTTGCCGTTGCGTTCGCCAACGCCGTTCATGGTGCCTTGAACCAGTGCGGCGCCCGATTCGATGCCGGCGAGCGATACCGCGACGCCGAGGCCGGAGTCGTTGTGGCAGTGCACCCCGACCGGAGTGGCCGGAAAATGGGCGACGACTTTGCCCACAATCGCATTGACCTCGCTGACGAGTTTTCCGCCATTGGTGTCACAGAGTGTGAGGTTGATCGCTCCACCGCGTTTGGCCGCTTCGAGCGTTTGCAAGGCATATTCCGAATTGTCGCAGAATCCGTCAAAGAAATGCTCCGCGTCGTAGATGACCTCGCGTCCATTCTCTGTGAGGAAGCGGACGGAGTCCTCGATCATCTTGAGGTTTTCCTCGGCTGTGGTGCGGAGAATCTCTGTAACGTGGAGGAGCCAGGTCTTCCCGAAAATCGTGACCACAGGTGTCTTTGCATCGAGAAGAAGCTTAAGCTGCGGGTCATCCTCCGCCCTAAGGTTCGCGCGTCGCGTCGAACCGAAGGCAGCAATCTTAGCGTGCTTGAGCTTTAGCTTTTGCGCTTCTTCAAAAAAAGCCATGTCGCGCGGGTTGGAGCCCGGCCAACCACCTTCGATGTAATCAATACCAAACTGATCCAGTTTCTCAGCAACACGGATCTTTCCGGCCACGGTAAAAGAGACCCCTTCGCCCTGGGTGCCGTCGCGGAGTGTGGTATCATAGATTTTGATGACTTGTTTCATATGCTGGAAATGGGGAAAGCGCAGAAAAAGAAGACTTTCCAAGCATTGGGGCAAACAAAAAGGCGCCCCGTATACACGAGACGCCTTAAAAGTGGCAGGCTCACAGGGATTTGTTCCGAGGGAGCGTTGCGACCGACAAGACCGGGCGCGAAGCGAACCGGAACACCGCAGGTGAAAATCCCAGCATCAACGGCATAGCTAAAAACAAAAAAGCGCCCCGCACATACGAGACGCCATAAAGTGGCAGGCTCACAGGGATTTGAACCCCGACAAACGGTACCAAAAACCGTTGTGCTACCATTACACCATGAGCCTGTAGAAGTGCGGAACAGTAGAAAGGCTGCTCCACTCGTCAAGTATTCTGTTCAATATTTTTCAGCTGTCAACCATCAGCAAAGCGCGCACTGAATCGAGCGTATCCGCGTCTTTGGCGAACTTGTCGATGCGCCAGCGCAAGATACGGGGAAAGCGCACGGCGATGCCTGACTTATGGCGCTTGGATTGGTTAATCCCCTCGAAAGCGATCTCAAAAACAAGCTCTGGTTCGACCACACGGACAGGCCCGTGCGAGTCGAGTGTATGCTGCCGTATCCAACGGTCGACCTTGCGAATCTCTGCATCGCTGAGGCCGGAATAAGCCTTTGCGATCGGCACAAGTTGATCCTCCTGCCACACTGAAAAGGTGTAGTCGGTGTAAAGCCCCGCGCGGCGGCCATGCCCCTGCTGGGCATAGACCATCACAGCGTCGATCGTATAGGGCGCAACTTTCCACTTCCACCAGTCGCCCTTCGTGCGACCTGCGTGGTATGCCGCAGTCCTTTCTTTGAGCATAAGCCCTTCCACGTGTCGGCGACGCGAGCTCTCGCGCAATGAGGCCATGCCCTCCCACGAATCGGCTTCGATCAAAGGGGACAGTCGAAAAGCGTCCTCAGGTAGATTGGCCGCCCAGGTTTCGAGTTTGGCTCTTCGTTCGGCAGTGCTTAGAGTCCTTAAATCCTCGCCCCCCAGCTCGAGTAAATCGTAGGCCATAAATACGACCACGACCTCTTTACGCAGTTTGGTGCTCACGGTCTTGCGGCCGAGGCGGCGCTGAAGCTCGGAAAACGGCGCGGGTTGATCGCCGTCCCAGGCTAATAGCTCCCCGTCGAGGACGACTGAGTCGGGCCAGAATGCAGCGGCCTCGACCACTTCGGGGAATTGCTCGGTGATCATCTCCTCACCCCGTGACCAGATGATGACCTCGCCTCCCCGCTTGATCAGTTGCGCGCGTATGCCGTCCCATTTCCACTCAATCTGCCAATTTGAAACATCGCCCAGCTTGGCCTTGCTGTCCTCGTCTAATGGATAAGCTAGGCAGAAGGGGTAAGGCTTCGCCGATTGGTTGCTGGAGTCATCGCCTGAAAAAAGCGCACTGTAGGCCGTGGGCGTCGGTTTCCAGGTGCCCATCAGCCGATGCGCCATGACAGCGGGTTCGACTTGCGCGAGATCAGCCAGAGCAGCGCAGACGAGGGTTCGGCTCACGCCGACCCGGAAGCCGCCAGTGATCAGCTTGTTGAAAATAAAGCAGCTCTCACTATCCATGCTCGACCAGATCGACTCGATCCGTTGGCGTTGCTGCGCCGCTTCCATCTCGCGAAGCGGTATAATGTCCTCCTCGACCACTCGGTGGAGCGGACGGTCTGCGGCATCTGCAGAGCATGTGCCGTCTGCCAGCAATAAGGCGAGTGTTTCGGCCAAGTCTCCGACGTGATTGTAGCACTCCTCAACCATCCACAGCGGGAAGCCACAGGCCGCTCCCGCCCATTCGCGAAAATCCTTCAGTTTGACCGGCCGCTTGATGCGGTTACCTGCTAGAAAAAAGACCGCCCAGGCTCCATCAGCCGGAGACACTTCATCAAAGTAACGTTTCAACGCGGAAAGTTTTGCAGTCTTCCGGTTGGACGCATCGAGCTCCATGTAGAGTTCGGTAAAGCGTTTCATCCTCCGGAATCTCCCTCTTCTGGCTCGCCGCCAAAACGAGTCGGCACTTCATATGCCTGCAGCCCACGTTCCTCCTGCAACCAGCGCACGAGTGGCGCGGCGTAGCCGTGCGTCACCCCGACAGTCTCCGCCCCCGTGGCTTCAACCGTCTCCAAAATCCCCTTCCAGTCGACATGATCGGAGACGACGAATCCGCGATCCAATGCACGCCGACGACGCGAGCCACGAATCGCCATCCAGCCAGAAGCGAACGCCAGCGAATACGGAGCGAACGTACGCAGCCAAGGCGTGTTCTGCACAGAGCCGGGCGCGACGATCAATCCGCGCCCTTTGAGCCTATCTTTGCCTTCGGCGCTCGCTTTGAAAATACCGCCTGGTATCGGTCGGCCTGCGGCACGGTAATGAGGCAGCATTTTATCAACGGACCCGTGCACGCCAATCGGCCCGATACTTGGATCGATCCCGCAGAGTATCCGCTGCGCCTTCCCCAGAGAGTAGGCAAAGAGCACGGAGCAGCGCCCTGCTGCTTGGTTATCCCGCCACCAGCGATTGATCTGGTTAAAAACCACCTGCGGCTCGGGCCAATGGTAGACGGGGAGCCCGAAGGTTGCTTCCGTGATCAGGTGGTGACAAGGCACTGGCTCAAAGGTCTCGCAGGATGCATCGGGCGCAATTTTGTAGTCCCCTGTCACCACCCAAACCTCTCCCTTGTGCTCAATACGAATCTGGGAGGATCCTAGCAAATGGCCAGCTGGATGAAAGGACACCATGACTTCCCCGATGCGACGCTGCGCCCCATACGCCATACCTGAGATAGGCGCATCCTGCCCGATTCGTTCGCGAAGGATCCCCGTCCCCGCTTCGGAGCTCAGATAACTCTTCATCCCACTGCGTGCGTGATCACTGTGAGCGTGCGTGATCAGTGCGCGATCCACTCGCCGCCAGGGATCAATGTAGAAATCACCTTTCGCGCAATACAAACCACAGGGTTTTGCTTGAATGAGAGGGTGACGGCTAATTTGCTTTAGCATTGCCGATAGATATGAGCAATCTAGAAGGAAGTCAAAATTCCATACCAACTGGATTGAGGGCTTTGCAGCCACCCGCATCTTCTTTCCAGTAGACACCACCTCTAGTTTTCATGAACACCACGCTCTTACTCATCCTCACTCCGCTCATCACCGCGGGCATCGGCTGGCTGACCAACTGGGTCGCCATCCAGATGCTCTTCCACCCGCGCGTTCCCATGCGGGTCTTTTTCTGGAAATGGCAAGGCCTGATCCCCCGCCGCCAACAACAGCTCGCCGCAGAGTCCGCGGAAATCATCGAGCGCGAAATCCTCCAGCAGCACATGATCCTGCACGAAATCCGCAAGATTGAGCTCGGCCCGTATCTCCAAGACGCCGCACATACAATCGTCTGGGAACGCATCGGCCCTCAACTTCGGGCCATTCCACTACTCGGCGGATTTATCAACGATAGCACACTGGCCAAATTCGAAGTCATCGCCGCAGCGTCCATGCAAGAAGAAGCAGGTCCTTTAATGGAAAAAGTCGCCACCCAGTTCGAAGCCTCCGTCAATCTAAAGCAGATGATCGAAGAGAACATCGCCGCTTTCGACCTCGACCGTCTCGAAACTATTGTCAACCATGTCGCTAAGCGCGAGTTCCGCACCATCGAGCGCCTCGGAGCCGTCCTCGGCTGCATCATCGGCTGCATTCAAGTCGCGCTCTTCGTCGCGACTGGCTCAATCCAGTTTTAAAGAATTGCTACATTTGGAAAGATGGTTCCGCTACTCAGATCTGCCTAGAAGCGACCACCCATCCCATGACGACTCCCGACACCTCCGATCTCCGCTACTGCGAATCCCGCTACCAAACCCGACGCCGCGTCTCCCGAGCAATCAATGTTGGCGGTGTCTCTGTCGGCGGCGATCATCCGATCCGCGTGCAGTCGATGACGACGACCCACACACAGGACGTCGACGCCACCGTGGCGCAAACACTGGCCCTGGCCGAGGCCGGCTGCGAAATCGTGCGTATCACCGCACCCAACAAAGCCGCCGCCGCCGCACTCGGAGACATTTCAAAAAAAGTCCGCGCCGCCAAGTGTAAGGTGCCCCTCGTGGCCGACATTCACTTTCTTCCTGCTGCTGCGATGGAAGCAGCCAAGCACGTCGAAAAAGTGCGCATCAACCCCGGCAACTATGCCGACAAGAAGAAATTCGCCGTCCTAGAATACAGCGACGCCGCATACGAAGAGGAACTCGAACGCCTACACGAAGCCTTCAGCCCTATCGTGCTCCGTTGTAAGGAACTGGGACGTGCCATGCGCATAGGCACCAACCACGGTTCGCTCTCCGACCGCATCATGAACCGCTATGGCGATACCCCGCTCGGTATGGTCGAGTGCGCACTCGAATTCATCCGCATCGCCGAGAGCCATAATTACCATGACATCTGCCTATCCATGAAGGCAAGTAATCCGAAAGTCATGATCGAAGCCTACCGCCTCGCCGTTGCCCGGATGAACCAGGAAGCGATGCATTACCCCCTCCATCTCGGTGTGACCGAAGCCGGTGATGGCGAAGATGCCCGCGTCAAAAGTGCGATCGGTATCGGCACCCTGCTCAACGACGGCCTCGGCGACACCATCCGCGTCTCCCTGACCGAAGACCCAATCTACGAAATTCCCGTCGCTAGGGATTTAGCGAACAAAGCGATGGCACTCTGGAAGCAACAAGCCGATCAGCCTTTGTTCGAGCTCACGCACGATACCCTGGACCCCTTTGTCTTTAAAAAGCGTGCCACCCGCGTCGTCGAACTGAGTTCGAAGTGCTCGATTGGCGGCGAGTTCACGCCCGCTGTCATCGTGAAGACCGCACACAAAATCAACGACACACAAGCTATCATCCAAGACGTCTGCGCCACGCAGATGAAACTCAAGGAAAGTAAAATCGAAGGCCTCCAGTTCGAGGTCAACTCTGCTGATGATTTGCACCTTTTCGCCCCACTCCATGAAGCGCTCCAAAGCGTCGTGCAATGCTTCGTACTCGAACTTTCAGCCGATCTCGATATCGCCGATCTCGAAACCCTGGAATGGCCGGCCGAGAGCCTCGCCGGCATCACCCTGCTGCAACACATCCCGAAGGAGGACGCCTTCTACGCGGCTAATCTCCTCCAGTTCTGCCGTGAGCGGGAGTTTAATTGTGCGATCGACTGCACAGCAGACGACCTCCGTGACGAAATAGGCGCACAGCTCGCGCCGATGGGCAGCGAGCGGCTCATCCTCACGCACAGCACCTCAGCTAATACGGGCCACCCAGTCGGCACCTACCGCGCCCTGGCCGAAGCGGCTCAAGCTTTCGTGCCCGATGCTCCGATCTGGATCCGCAACACCGCGGGCAACACACTCGCTCCGCAAGACTACTTCTCCGACCGGCTACTCGAAAGCAGTATACTCAGCGGCGCACTCCTCTGCGACGGCATCGGCGACGTGATCAGTATCGAGACAGAGCCTCTGCTCACGAAAGCCACGACGCTAGCCTACAACATCCTGCAAGGTGCCCGCGCCCGTATCACCAAGACGGAGTTCGTCGCTTGCCCAAGTTGCGGTCGCACTCTCTTCGACCTGCAGAGCGTCACACAAAAGATTCGTAGCCGCACCGATCACCTTAAAGGCGTCACGATCGCGATCATGGGTTGTATCGTCAACGGCCCTGGCGAAATGGCCGACGCCGACTTCGGCTACGTAGGTGGCGCTCCCGGCAAGATCAATCTTTATGTAGGCAAAGCGTGCGTCGAATACAACGTGCCTTCGACTGAGGCGCTCGAGCGCTTAATCGACCTGATCAAAAAGCACGGCAAATGGGTGGAGCCGAGTTAGCATCCCGTCAAAGACAGTGTTGACGCGTTCGCGCAGTCGAAGTATAAAAGAGCACGTTCTCTAGCTGAACTTTCACTGGTTATGGACACCGTTTTACAGTCGCTTATCGTCAGCGCCAGTCTCGGCGCTTTGATCGGGTTGATCCGTCAATGGGGAGAACAGCAGGATCTCGACAAAAGTGACCTGCACTTTGCCGGCCTGCGGACATTTATCCTCTGGGCACTTCTCGGCTACACGGCAGCCTTCATTTCCGGCGAATACTACCCAATGGCTTTTATTGCGGCCATGTGCTTAGTCAGCTTGCACATTCTTTTGCACGGGGTTGGCTCGCAGAAATACACCTCGATCGGTCTGACCACCGGAGCTGCCGCATTAATAACTCTCTTCCTCGGTGCACTCGTCTTTTGGGATCGCCTGGCCTTCGCCGTGATGCTCGCCGCGCTGACTATGATCGTGCTGGGCATGAAGCAGATCAGCCACTCTTGGACGCGTCGTTTCACTGCTGAAGACATACGCTCGACCCTACAATTCGCTGCCGTTAGCGGCGTCATCTTACCCCTAGTGCCCGACCGGGGCTACGGTCCTTACGAAGCGCTCAATCCCTACAATCTATGGTGGATGGTGGTACTGATTTCCGGCTTAGGTTTCGTCGGTTATCTGCTGATGCGTGCGTTTGGCGCACGCGTCGGCGTTATTCTGACGGGGCTCATCGGGGGGCTGGCCTCCAGCACGGCAACCACTCTCGCCTTCTGCCGGGAATCCAGAGAGTGCCCTGAACTATCGAAGAGCTTCGCCCTGGCGATCGTCATGGCCTGCACCATAATGCTCGGAAGAGTACTCATCATTTTGAGCGTGATCCACCCGCAGTTCCTTTACGCCCTCTGGCACCCCATGGCAATGATGGCCATCCCCGGCGTGATTTATACACTCGTCGTGCACGTCTTCTCTCAAAGAGAACATCCGGAAATGGATCTGCCTAGCCTGAAAAACCCGCTGGGCCTCTCCATCGCGATCAAGTTCGGTTTGATCTACGGCGTGATCTCAGTACTGGTCAAACTCTTCACCCAGACCGACCTGACAAAGGGTCTGCTCGCCCTGAGTTTCGTCTCGGGTTTGACGGATATGGACGCGATCGCACTGTCGATCACGCATAACTTGAAAGACCAAAGCATCGGCATCCGAATCGCCACTCACGCGGTCATTTTAGCCGCGATGGGCAATACGCTACTGAAGGCCGGGCTCGCTGTTAGTTTAGGTTCGGCTGCTCTACGCAAGCAAGTTTGCATCGCACTCGGCGCAACCTTCCTCGCTGGGGCACTGGCCTATTGGATCGCGTAGAGGCACGGGGCTGAGAGTGCACAGTCTAACGAATTCGGCGACCGATTCAAAGGATACCTTTTCTATCAACCCGCCCTCAGACGTCAATGAAGCCACCGCTACCCTTCCGCTTCTTCTCGCGCGGCCTTGGTCATGCGGACGACGTTGCGGACCGCGTTTTTGGTCACTATATTGCCACCGGAGCTGCGGCCGCGGACGGCCAGGTCTTTGAAGAGAACTTCCTCCTCGGTCTTGCGCAAACGGGGCGCTGGCTTGAGGTTAATCTTCACCGCATCGGGCTCGCCGCCTTCGGTCGGATAGCAGGAGATATAGAAGACACGTGAACCAGGCTTGCCCTTGGTCAGATCGTATTCCTTATCTCGAGTCACCCCGCCAGTGGTGAAGTGCTTGGCCAAGGTGGGGCCTGTCTTCCCATCGCGGTAGACCAGACAATAGGTCAAGGCGTTAGGGTCAGCGCGGTTGAAGATGTCGATGTGTAGAATGTTTTTACCAAAGAAGGCTTTGTCACTGACCTTGCTCACGATAAGTTTGCCCTCCTGGTTGATGGCAATCACATCGTCGAGGTTAGAGCATTTGCAAACGGCTTCGTCCTTCTTCATGCCGATGCCGGCAAAGCCTTCCTTCTTATCGACATAGAGGGTCTCGTTCGCGATGACCACATCTTGCGCGACGACCCTCTCGAAGGAGGCCAATACAGTCTTACGCTCGCGGCCTTCGCCGTATTTCTTCTTCAGTTCAGTAAACCATTTGATGGCGTATTTGGTGAGGTATTTGAGGTTCTTCTTCGTTGTCTCGATGTCGTCTTCGAGCGCCTTGATTTGCTCGTCAGCCTTGAGCGAGTCGAACTTGGAGATACGCTTGATCTTGATTTCGAGCAGGCGGAGGATGTCGTCTTGCGTGACTTCACGCTTGAAAAGTTTCTTATAGGGCTTGAGACCTTCGTCGACGGTCGCGATGACCGCCTCCCAGGTCTCTTCCTCTTCGATGCGGCGGTAGATACGTTTCTCGATGAAGATCTTTTCGAGGGAACTGAAGTGCCACTTTTCTTCGAGTTCGCCGAGTTGGATCTCGAGTTCGAGCTGGAGAAGGTTACGCGTCTTCTCGGTGGCCAGGTAGAGCAAGTCTTGGGCAGAGAAAAAGTGCGGCTTCTCGTTCTCGATCACGCAGATATTGGTCGAAACGGAAAGCTCGCAATCGGTGAAAGCATAGAGTGCCTGCTCGACGGTCTCAGGGTCGGAGCCCGAGGGCAGATAAACTAGGATTTCGACGACGTCAGCGGTGTTATCTTCGACACGCGCGATCTTGATCTTGCCCTTCTCGTTCGCGGCGAGGATCGAGTCAATCAAGCTGGTCGTCGTCTTACCGAAAGGCAGCTCAGTAATCGCAAGCAACAGTTTACTACGGGTTTCGATGCGGGCACGAACTTTAACACGGCCACCGCGTTTGCCGTTATTATATTCAGAGACATCTGCTATGCCCCCAGTGGGAAAATCGGGCACGAGTTCGGGCTTTTCCTTGCGAAGTAAAGCAATACAGCCGTCGAGGAGCTCGTTAAAATTATGTGGGAGAATTTTGCATGAGAGGCCGACCGCAATGCCTTCTGCGCCCTGTGCGAGGAGGAGGGGGAACTTAACAGGGAGTGTGTCGGGCTCCTTATTGCGCCCGTCGTAAGAGCTGAGCCATTGAGTCGTCTTGGGGTTAAAGACCACGTCGAGCGCGAATTTAGAAAGGCGTGCCTCGATATAACGGGGCGCAGCGGCAGAATCCCCCGTCAGAGTGTTACCCCAGTTGCCCTGCATGTCGATGAGGAGTTCTTTTTGGCCGAGCTGCACCATAGCATCGCCGATCGAAGCATCCCCGTGGGGGTGATACTTCATAGTGTTGCCGATAACGTTGGCGACCTTGTTGTAACGTCCATCTTCCAGCTCCCGCATCGAGTGTAGGATACGGCGCTGCACGGGTTTGAGGCCGTCGTTCGCGTGGGGCACGGCTCGCTCAAGGATCACGTAGCTGGCATAGTCGAGAAACCAGTCGCTGAACATATCATCGACATGCCCCGCATCGGTCTTGATCGAAAAGATGTCCTCGTCCGAAACCGGTACAGCTTCCAATTCTTCAGAGGGCTGGTCGAATTCGAGTTCGAGATTGTCTTTCTTTGGCGTCTTTTTACGGGGCATAAGGGCGAGTGTTGGAATCAGAAAGGAAAAATCCGGTGACGCGGACTGTGAAACGGTAATTCAAGCTAGTAGGTGGATAAGCTGGACTGATTCAAGTAGAATCTAGGACGAATATTTTTTAGGTGAAACTATGTTTTTACTTATCATTGGCGCGTACGCTGCTAGACTAAATTCATGATGAAAGAACCCTCTCCTCAGACCTCTCACAAAGCCTTGCTCAAATGGGTCGAAAAGATGGTCACCCTCTGCGAGCCTTCGGACGTGCACTGGTGCGATGGCTCCCGAGAAGAAGCCGACTCTCTCTTTGCCATGATGCTGGAAAAAGGCATGTGCGTAAAGCTGGACCAAGCAAAACGCCCGAACAGCTATCTTTTTCGTTCCGACCCGAAGGACGTGGCACGAGTTGAATCCAAGACCTACATCTGCTCACAAAACAAGGACGGCGCAGGGCCGACCAACAATTGGGAGGATCCGCGTACCATGCGCCGTAAGCTGAAGCAACTTTTCAAAGGCTGCATGCACGGGCGGACTCTCTATGTAATTCCTTTCAGCATGGGTCCTATCGGTGGTCCTATTTCAAAAATCGGGGTTGAACTGACTGATTCACCCTATGTGGTCGTGAATATGCGTATTATGGCACGGATCGGCACGCCCGTGCTCGACGTGCTCGGCTCGGATGGATTTTTTGTCCCTTGCCTGCATTCGGTCGGCTGTCCCTTGGAGGAAGGTGTTGAGGACGTGGCATGGCCATGCAACCCGGAAAACACCCATATTGTCCACTTCCCCGAAGAGCGTACCATTGTCTCCTACGGCTCCGGCTACGGGGGCAACGCTCTACTTGGCAAAAAATGCCTCGCCCTGCGTATCGCCTCCACTCTGGCTCGCGACGAAGGCTGGATGGCCGAGCACATGCTCATCCTAGGGGTCGAAGAGCCCGACGGCACGAAAACCTACGTCACCGCCGCTTTCCCGAGCGCCTGCGGCAAAACGAATTTCGCTATGCTCATCCCGCCGAAGGAAATGGAAGGCTATAAAGTGACCTGTGTGGGCGACGACATTGCCTGGATCCAACCCGGCCCCGATGGTTGCCTCTACGCAATCAACCCGGAGGCTGGTTTCTTCGGTGTGGCGCCCGGCACGTCTGAAGAAACCAACCCGAGCGCAATGGCTTCCTGCAGAAAAGATAGCATCTTCACCAACGTCGCCCTAACGGACGACGGCGACGTCTGGTGGGAGGGCATGACCCAGGAAGCACCCGCACATCTCATTGACTGGAAAGGCCGGGATTGGACGCCCGATAGCGAGACGCCAGCGGCCCACCCCAACAGTCGGTTCACCGCCCCAGCCGCCAATTGTCCAGTCATCGACCCCGATTGGGAAAAACCGGAGGGCGTGCGCATCCATGCCATGATCTTCGGAGGTCGCCGCATGCACGATGTGCCACTGGTCACGCAGGCCTTTAACTGGGGTCACGGCGTCTACCTCGGCGCCACGACAGGCTCGGAAATGACGGCCGCAGCCGAGGGTACTGTTGGCACTATCCGCCGCGACCCAATGGCCATGCTCCCCTTCTGCGGCTACCACATGGGCGACTATTTTCGCCATTGGATCAAAATGCAGCGCAAGCTCTCCGAGACCCCGCGCATCTTCAACGTCAACTGGTTCCGCAAGAACGGGGACTCCGAATGGATGTGGCCAGGCTTCAGCGACAACATGCGCCCACTCCGCTGGATCGTCGAGCGCGCCACCGGGCGCGCTGGGGCTAAGGAAACCCCGATCGGCTGGATGCCCCGCTACAGCGATCTGGATTGGCGCGGTCTTGACATGAGTGAAGAAGACTTTGACCAGCTCATGCAGATCGACCGCGAACGCATCCGTATGCAGACCCTGACACATGAAGAGCTATTCCTCAAGTTGCACACCCACCTTCCAAAGGAAATGATCTTCGAGCGCGAGTTGCTGATTTCGCGATTATAAAGCACATTGCAACCCCCGGCATCAAAGGGAGTCTCTTGGTATGCCCTGCCGCAGGGCACCAAAAAATAGAGCGGAGGCTCTCGCCTCCGCTCTGCTGGAATCAACGTCTGCTCTTAGCTAATCTTGATCTTGCGCGGTTTGACCTCATCGGCCTTAGGCAAGCTCAGATCGAGGACACCGTTTTCAACGCTTGCCTTGATTTTGGCTTCGTTGACTGGCACGTTGAGGCGGAGACTTAGGCGAAAATCGCCCGTCGTCAGCTCACGGCGAAGCGGACGCCAGCCTTCCGGCACTTGGCTCGTGCGCGTGCCGATGACGGTCAGTGTGTCTTCTTCGAGGGAGATGTCCACTCCATCACGATTCACTCCGGGTAGGCTGACGCGCACAATAAAGGCATCGTCATTTTCGCTCACATCATAGAGCGGGCGTTGCCAGTTGTGTGCATGGGCCTTTTTTTCCGGCGTTTGTATGGTATCGAGTTCTGTACTCATGGTATTCATTCCTTTCTTAATTTTGACTTAATTGATGCTAATTTGTCGCGGTTTACGGGCTTCTGCCTTTGGCATGGCAACGGTGAGGATACCGTCCTTCATTTCAGCGGAAACCTTTTCCAGCTCCACGCCATCCGGGACCGATATCGAACGCTCGAAGCTTGTGCGCGAGACCTCCGACTTTTCTTTCGTTACTTCCTGGCTCCGGATCGTCAGCACTGCGTTTTCCAGTTCCAAGTCGACCGTATCTCTATTCACGCCGGGTAGCTCGAAGCGGGCGTAGAAGTTCTGGTCGTCCTCGTAGAGATCTACAGCAGGTTGGTGAAAGCCGGCCTCTGCTCCTAATAAATCGTCGAAGATTGATCCAAAGCGCTCAATTGTGGGAGCTCCCAGATCAAATAGGCGATTAAAGGCACTCGAGGCCTGCGATTGAGGATACGCATAACGTATGAGTTTCATGATGTTATTTCCTTTTGTTGAGTTAGACTGCAACTTACTGAATGCATCACGCGTGCCAGTGTCTAAATATTTTTTATACCCTTAATAATCAATATTTTAAGAAATAAAGACCGAAGGCTTTTCTGAGCCAAGGTGGCACAGTTGTGCCCACCTGCGTAGACCATCGGAACAAACTGTCCCAACGAGGCAAACTTGAATTTAACCGAGCACCTGAGCGATGTAGTCGCGCGAGGCCAAGACTTCTTCGACAGTCAGCTTTGGACTCAATTCAAGGACTAGCGTATGCTCCGGACGGACGAATTCTGAGATCATCCTAAAATCGATCGTGCCGGTCCCCGGCACCTGGTGGTCACGTCCGGATTCGGTCACTTCGTGGAGGTGGAAGCCGGTAAGACGTGGGGCCATTTTTTCCAAATGGCTGCGATGGTCCAACAAGCCGAGTTGATGCTTGATCTGCGCATGGCCCGTATCGTGCCAGTAGGCGGCGTACTCCGGTTCATTAAGACTCTGCAAGAATGCATCGTACTCGCTATCGATGGGCATTTCTTCCATGCCTTCGCGGTTCTCCAGGCACAGTTGGATGCCTCTGGATTTGGCTTCCGGAAGGAGCCTGCCATAACTTTCCTCAATACGGTCCATCGCCTTCAGGGAAGCCCTGCGAATACTCTTCATCGCCTTATCGCGGCGCTTTAAGAACGCTTCACTCTCCTTCAGTTCGTTCGCTGTAATTTCTGACTGGTCAATCCATTTTTCGAGGCGACTCTCTGCCGACACAAAGAAGAAGTAGATGCTCCCCGAGTGCATGATAACACGCTCAACTCCTAGCTTTTGTGCGAAATCGAGAGTCTGCATTGAGTAGCGAAACCAGAGGTCACGCTCTCGCGAATCACGGGAGGAAGGCTGATAGAGGTTGGGCGCTGCTTGCTGCACACCGCCAGGCAGTGGGCAGAAATTATGTAGTGAAGAGATCTCCACGATGCCTTTTTCAACTGCCTTAAGGATGCCAGGAACTAGTGAGATGCGGATCCCATGGCTAAGCTCAATCCGCTTAAAGCCGAGTCCGACCATCTCCTCGACCATTTCAAAGCCATCAGTATGCCGAGCGGAGCACCAGCAGGTCGAGAGCGAGAGACGATCTAAAATGTCGGTCATGTTTAAAAAAAATCCCGGCGCGTAGTACGCGGACCGGGATCAGTGGAGCGCGAACGGTCTGCGCTCGCAACTTTGAATACTACATGTTCGAGTAACGAACGCGGAGCATGTTATTGAAATCCAATTCCTTCTTCTTGCGGCGTTTCGCTTGAGCAGGCTTGACGAAGTAGCGTTTGGCACGCACATCGCGGATAACACCCTCACGGTCGAGGCGTTTTTTGAGGCGGCGGAGCGCACGTTCCATGGGCTCGCCCTTGCGGACTTTGACTTCAAGTGACATAAGAAAATTATTGTTTGGTGATTAAGAAAGTCGGTAAAGTGCCTCTGGCAGCGGCGTCGTCAATCCTTTTTTAGGCTAAACTGAGCGAAACAACGTTCTCAATATGTCGAGTATGTGGAAACAGATCAAATGGCTGAATGCGGGTAATCCGGTAGCCGCCTTCAATGAAGTCCTTAAGGTCACGTGCCTGCGTGGCTGGATCACAGGACACATAGACGAGGCGCTGGGGGCGGAATTGGAGTAACTGCTGGCGGAAGCTCTCGTCGCAGCCTTTTCGTGGTGGGTCGATGACCAGGGCAGTCTCATCGGAGGGGAATTTGAGGCCGTTGAAGATTGCCTCAGCTTTGCCGATGACGAAGCGGGCATTATGGATGCCGCTAATCTTGCAATTGGCCTGCGCCCAGCGAACAGCGGGCTCGCTGATTTCCACGCCGGCGACCTGCTCAAAAGACTTGGCGGTGGACAGCGCGAATAGTCCAACACCGCAATAGGCATCAACCAGATAGCGGGCACCCTCCGCCGACGCCTCGGTCGCGACGTGTTCAACCAACTCAGGTAGGATAAAGGGATTGTTTTGAAAGAATTCGCCCGCCTTGAACTGAAAGGTGATCGACCCTACCCGCTCGGAAACGATGTCCTGCGGATCGTTGACCACACCTTCGAGCACGTGGCGCATGAGAAGGGTGCCCCCACGCTGGCGACGTTTTTTACCACCGGCGCGGCGGGCTTCGTCGCGAGCTTGTGGCAGTGCGGCGTTGATCGTATCCGTTGCAATCGGACAATGCTCGACATCCACGATCTGGTTGCGCCGGCCGTATTGCAGGAAACCGATAGGCTGCGAGCCGTCACGCTCGGGGCGATTATAATGTGGGGTGATCTTGGAGCGGTAGTAATACTCCTTAGGGGAGCCGTGTGCCAAATCGACAGGAAAGTCGATGCCGCCGAGCTTTTGCATGAGCTCTTCGACATGTTGAGTCTTTTCCTTGAGCTGGCGCTCGTAGCTGATGTGCTGATATTGGCAGCCACCGCAGCGAGTGTAGAGCGGGCACCTGGGCTCGACCCGGTCAGTCGAGGCTTCGAGCACTTCGACTAGATCGGCATCTGAGTAATTCTGAAAATTACGAAAGACGCGCGCCTTAACCCGCTCTCCGGGGATCACGAAGGGCACCATCACAACCCAGCCGTCCACACGACCGACCCCCATCCCGAGATTGGTCAGACTATCGATTGTGAATTCCAGCTCCTGATGATACTCAAAAGGCTCTGCCACGAAATTTTTTGGCACTTGCATCCACATGCCCTCCCGTATGCTTAGACTTCCTGCAATCCTAAAATCTGCAGACACCGCTCCCATGGAAGATTTCTACATCCAAAGCCGACAAAACGATCAGGTCAAAAACCTCGTCAAACTACGCGAGCGCAAGCAGCGCGACCGCCAATCTCGCTTCCTCGTCGAGGGGCTGCGCGAGATTGGCCATGCCCTGAGCGCTGGTTTCGAGCTCACCCATCTGTATTTCTGCACCGATTTCTTTCCGACTGATGCCCATGCCGATTTGATTCATGAGCAGCGGAAGCAAAACCAATTCCCCGTCATCGGAATGAGTGCGGACGCATTTAATAAAGCTTCCCTGCGAGAGGGACCTGACGGCCTCATCGCAATCGCTGTGCAGCAAAACAACGTGCTGTCCGACTTCAAGCTAGGCGACCCGCCGCTCCTGCTAGTACTGGAAGGGATCGAGAAACCGGGTAATCTCGGCGCTATTCTCCGCAGCGCGGACGGCGCGGGCGTCGATGCCGTCATCTTGGTGGACTGCGTGCTCGACCTCTACAATCCCAACGCGATCCGCTCTTCACAGGGGCTCCTCTTCGCCCTGCCCATCGTATCGACGGATCGTCCAACCCTGGCCGCGTGGCTGGATGCCAATCATATCGTCTGCTGCGCGACCACGCCCGACACCGAGAAACTGCATTGGGATGTCGACTACCGGCAAGGTATCGCGCTCTTCATGGGCAGCGAAAGCGACGGCTTGATGCCCTACTGGCTAGACAAGGCGGCGCATAAGATCCGCATACCTATGGCCGGGCAAGCGGACTCGCTCAACGTCGCGGCCGCCGCAGCCGTCTGTCTCTACGAAGCGCGACGTCAGCGGAGTTCTGATTGAAGCAGTAGGCTGGCGGCCGGAAAACTCCTATTCTGTGCTGATCGCCACGGCGGGAGTGACGAGGTCCAGATAGACCATCCGATGGTCACTGCCATTCAGCGCACCCGGAGTATCCACGATGTGCCCCTGGCCAGCCTTGACCCGGAGGTACATTTCAGGCGAGGCGATAAAACCATCAACGGCCTCGTAGCGGCTCTCCTTTTCATAGAAATATGTCCAGACCTCTCCTCGACTATCTGCCGCCGGCACCCGTGTGCCGATCTCTAAACTGCCTCTTCGGTAAAAACGTCGAAGCGTTGAGCTCGTCGGATGGTCGTTGAAATCGCCGACGACCAGATACTGAGTCTGCGCCTGATCCTGCGTCCGTTCAATGATACGATGACGACAGGCCTCGGCCTCGCGCACGCGGCGCAGTTCGGATTCGGGATCGTCTTTGTTTTCCGAGTAACGGCTTTTTAAATGAACGGCAAACAACTGGAAGCTCCGACCGTCGTCCAATTTAAAACTCATCTCAAGCATACCGCGCTTCACCGTTTCGCGCTCCTCAAAATACTTAAACTGGAGATCCTTATGCTTGATTATCTCGCAGGGTGCCCGCCTAGCCAAGACCGCGAGGTGCCGGTCCGGATCGGCTCCCTTCATGTGCACGGCATACTCGTAATGAAGGCCATCATGATTCAAGTCAGCCCGGAGTTCCTCTAAAAAATCGACCGTGCCCATTTCCTGAAGTACCAGCACGTCCGGCGCGACTTCTTTGATCACCTCACGGATGATCAATTTTTCTTTCTCAGGTTTAGGATATGCAGGCCGCCAGCTGGAATCGACATAGCGATCCATGACCAGATAGTTCTTCAAATTGTAGGTGGCCACACGCAGGTCCTGAGCGGACAAAACCGCAAAGAGGATCAGCTGCAAAAAGCTCAAGAGGCACAAACGAATGTATCTTTGCATGAACCGAGAAGAACAAGTGGTCAAAGCAAACTACACTTTAGATCGCAAGGAAGCTTCACGCTCGACCAGTGTGGGGTGTGAGTAGTGAAAATTGCTATAGAGCGGGTGCGGCGTCAAATTGCTTAAATTCTCTTTATGGAGCTTCCTAAGAGCCTGTGAGAGTGGCGCGTAGCCGCCCATCGCATCGCGCGCAAAGGCATCGGCCTCGTACTCGTGCTTGCGCGAAAGACGACTGGTCAAGGGCGACAGCCAGAAAGTAACCAGACCGCTCAGGAGCATGAAAAGCAAGAGCACGGGCACGATTTGCCCCTCGGCGGACGAACTGAAGTGAAAGGCGCGCGTGAACCATGCGGCATTGGCCAGCCAACCGAGCACGGCAAACATACCGAGCGAGGAGACCGCCGCCATCGCCATCATTTTGGGAATGTGCCCGAGCTTATAATGGCCGATCTCATGGGCAAGCACTGCTTCCAGTTCATCAGGCTCCATTTGCTCAATCAACGTATCAAATAGGACAATACGACGAAAACGCCCGAAGCCGGAGAAAAATGCATTGGAGTGCCCGGAACGCTTACTGCCGTCCATCACGAGGATCGTCTGGGCCTGAAAACCCGTCCGGTCGGCGAGCGCAAAAAGGCGCGTCTTCAGTTCACCCGCCTCCATCGGCTCCAGCTTGTTAAAAAGCGGCATGATAAACATCGGATAAGCGACGACCATGACGAGTTGAAAAATAAAGAACACGGCGAAGCCCCACAGCCACCAGAGCGCGCCTGCGGCACTGACCAGATAAATGAGCAGTGCCAACAAAGGATAGCCGATAACGAAGCCGATCAAGGTGCCTTTGATTTTATCGACAACCCACAGCTTCTTCGTGCTTTTGTTGAAGCCGAAGCGCTCCTCGAGCTTAAAGGTGCCCCACCAATCAAAGGGCATTGAAGGGATGCCCAAAACAAGGCCGGTCAAAAAAAGGACCAAGGCCTGCCCCCAGATACCAATACCAAACCAGGCGGAGAACAGTTCGTAGAACCAGGGCAGGATACCGAGCAGCAGAACGAGCGCGAGCACGCCGGCATCGAATAGGTCGGTGACGATGCCGAAGCGTGTCTTGGCAGCCGTGTATTCGACCGACTTTTTGTAGGTAGGCAGGTCAATAAAATCGCGAAAGCTCTCGGGCACCTCTCCAGCGCGGGCTTGGACATAACGGAGATTGAGCACGTCGAGCAGAATGCTCGTGCCCAGCTTGAGAATAAGCAGGCAGACGAAAACGACGAGAATTGTATGCATAACCCGACCTATAAAGTGACCTCAGGGGCGTCTTTCCAGAGTTGATCCAAGCGGTAGAAGTCGCGCATCTCCTGCGTCTGCAAATGGACCATAAAATCGAAAGCATCCACGACGAGCCAGCCGCTGACAAGAGCGCGGTCTTCGCCGATCAGCTGCACCTGGGCTTCCTTCAAAGCTTGATCGAGTGCGCCCTTGAGCGCCTTGACATGTGGATCCGAAGTGCCGGTGACTAAAACCAAGTAGTCGGTGATCGTAGATTTTCCGCGCACATCGAGTATGCGTATGGCTTCGCCTTTTTTGTCTTCGATGGCTGCGACAGCGCAACGTATCTCTTGGAGAGTGCGATGGTTCGCTTTACTTGAGTCTTTGGTCATATGAATTCAGGAATATTCTATCGGGTATAGAGGCCTCGTGAGGAAATGAAAGCCTCAACTGAGCCCGGCAATAAGTCCGCACAGGGCAGGCCCCCCTCCAAGCGGCGGCGTACTTCGCTAGAACTGTGCTCCATTAAAGGCGCTTCGAGCTCAATCAACTGGAGCCCCGGGATCGATGGCGCATCCAAGCAGTAACCCGGGCGACGCAGTACGACGAAAGTTAAGTGCAAGGCCAGATCGTCGATGCGGTGCCAGTTTGGCAGAAGTTCCAATTGGTCGGCACCAATGATCCAATGGAGCGCACATTGGGAATACCGCTGACGAAAAAGGCTAACCGTGTCGACCGCATAGCTGGTTCCGCCTCGCTCGATTTCGCAGGCGTCGATTTCAAAGCGAGGTTCTCCTGCAGTAGCGAGTTCCAGCATCTCGATGCGATCGCGGTCACTAGCAACGGTTGGGTTCGACTTGAGCGGAGAACAGGCCGCGGGGATAAAGACGACTTTATCTAGGCTCAGTTGCTCTAGAGCGAGCTGCGCGACCCTGAGGTGTGCGCTGTGCACAGGATCGAAGCTGCCCCCATAGAGCCCCAGCGAAGTGCGGACGGGCTGTCTGGTCGTGGGTTTCATAGTTGCGAAGTTCTAACAAGTCAGCATGAAGAATAACGACCACTTTTCCACCGATCGAGCGAACTGCAAATGCAAACCACTGATGAAACTCCGCCCCCACTCCCTCTTGGGGATACTTTAAAGCAGTTACTGCAGACAGAGGATACACGCGGACTCTCCATTCGTGAGATCACCGGTGCGGTGGGCGAGAAGGGCTTCGGACTGGTCCTGATCGTGCTCTCCCTACCCAGCGCTCTCCCCGTGCCGGCGCCAGGCTATAGCACGCCTTTCGGCATAGTCATTGCCCTCATCGCGCTGCAAATGATCCGCGGACGCACAGCCGTTTGGCTGCCGGCGAAATTGAGCGCCATCCGTATCAAGCCTAAGCTTGCTCACACGATGCTGGGCAGCGCGTCGAAGTTCCTGCACGCAATTGAACGCTTCATTCGACCCAGGCAGAAATGGATCCGTAGTCACCCGGGGCAAGCTGGGCTGGCCGTTGTGATAGCTATCATGGCCTGTTTGATGATGCTGCCCATTCCATTGACCAATACTTTCCCCGCGATGGTGATTTTTATGATCGGTGTGGGGCTTTCCGAAGAGGACGGGCTCCTCGCCATCGGAGCCTTCGCAGTGGGTTGCTGCGCCGTGCTACTCTACGCAGGGATTATCTACCTCGTTTTGACGCAAGGCGTAGAAGCAATCGATCCGATCAAAGACGCCATCAAGTCGCTCTTTAGGATGACTTCCTAGTTAAGGGAACTTCTGGAAATTGCCAGAAGCTAGCGATCGCACTGTGTTCAGGCGAGATCCCCGAGGGCCTTCTGGCGGAAGGCTTCAAGCTTTTGGATGATCTCCGCTGAATCGGCCGTTTTCATGATTTCAGCGACCAGCTCTTCCGCCTCCGACTTTTTAATGTGACGGATGAAATATTTAACCTCGGGAAGCAGACTGGATGTGAGGCTCAGCGAGTCCGCGCCCATTCCGAGCAGAATCCCGGCATAAATCGGGTCGCCGGCGATCTCACCACAGACACTGACCGGCGTATTCGCCGCCTTGCCGCCGTCGATAATAGCTTTAAGCGTCCGCAATACCGCCGGATGCGCCGGATCGTAAAGGTGGGCAACTTGATCGTTCAATCGGTCCACCGCCATCAAATATTGTATCAAATCATTGGTTCCGATACTCAAAAAGTCAGTCTCTGCGGCTAGAAGATCGATAATAACGGCCGCACTGGGCACCTCGACCATGGCTCCGACCTCAATCGCTAGGTCAAATGCCTCCCCCCTCATCGTCAGTTCTTCTTTGACCGATTCGAGAATCACGTTGGCCCGCCGCAGCTCGCACATCCCGCTGATCATGGGATACATGATCTTGACGTGACCATGGGCGCTGGAGCGGAGTATCGCCCTGAGCTGGGTTTTGAAAATATCTTCGTTTTCCAAGCAAAAACGGATTGCTCGACAGCCCATGAAGGAATTGTCCTCATTAACGTTTACATCGCCGATCGTCTTGTCCCCGCCCACATCCAAGGTCCTGATAATTACAGCTTGGCCATCTGCGGCTTCAACCACCGCGCGATATTCCTCATACTGCACTGACTCGGGCGGATAGCCGTGGTGCCGCAGAAAGATGCCCTCCGTCCGGAAGAGGCCAACACCCTCGGCGCGCATATGCTTGGCCTGCTCCATCTCTGCGATGCCTTCAATATTCGCCATCAAATGGATGGTGGCTCCATCTTTAGTCCGAGCCTGCTCAGAAATGAAAGAGTTAAAAGTATCGTCCCGCTTTTTTCGCTCTTTCGCCAGTTTACCATATTGGTAGAGGCGATCCTCCGTGGGATTGATCACAATGATACCTTCGTGCCCATCGACCAGAATATGGTCGCCACTCAAAATTTTCTTCGTCGCGTTGTGCGTGCCGACAACCGCCGGTATCCGTAGGGAACGGGCCATGATGACCGAGTGGCTCGTTTTCCCACCCCCATCCGTCACAAAGCCCAAGAGTTTGTTGCGATCCAGATCGGCCGCATCTGAGGGCGAAATATCCTCGGAGATGATGATGCTCTCTGCCGCCAATTGGCCGAGGTTCACCTTTTGCATCCCGATCAGGTTATGCAACAGACGCCGGGAGACATCCCCGATATCCGAAACACGCTCTCGCAGATACTCATCCTCCATTGAGCGGAAAAAAGAAATGTAGCGCTGCGACACATTATTGTAGCAAAACTCGATATTTTTCTTGGTGCTGCGCAGCTCCGCGATGACCTCGTCGAGCAACGCATTGTCCTCCAATACTAGGAGATGCGCATCAAAAATCCGCGCCTCACCCTCGCCCAGCGTCTTGGCGATCTTATCACGCACTTGCGAGATCTCAATACGGGTCTCTAAGATCGCTTGTTCGAATCGCTCGAGTTCTGAATCAACCTGGAAGTCATTCAGATCATACGAAGGCACATCCAGTTGCTTCTGCAAATAGACCACAGCGCGCCCATGAGCGACACCGGGAGACGCAGCGATGCCTTCGAGGACTATCTCTTCTTTAATATGGTTTTCGGTCACAATCGATCAGACAATTTCAGGCGGAGCTGTCTACTCACTGTATATTCCAATCAGAGGATTGAAGTTTCAATAAAAAATAACCCCGATCCCCATGCCGAATGACAAATAGTACGAATTGCCGCTACTTCAGCCTCATTTTCGGCCAAAGCGAAACAACAACTGCCACTCCCACTCATAAGACAAAGGTGGCCCTCTGCGCGCAATTCCTCTAGGAGGCAGGGTATCGCCAGATACTTCGCGCCGACACAAGCCTCGAAAGTATTCGATAATAAGCCGCTCAGCTCACCGGATGAGGCAAAATCATTTAATCGTGCTGAGGCAATTGCTTCCGGCTCGTATGCCCTGGGGCTCGCCTCGATGAGGCGTCGATACGCCCAGCGGGTATTCACCCCGAAGTCCGGGCGGAAGATTAAAACTCTTCGTCCACGTAGTTGCTTGGCTAAATCCTGCGGCAAAGGATCTAAGATGTCTCCGCGTCCCGTCATCTTCGCAGGCACGGCATCTATAAAAAAAGGGCAATCCGACCCCAAGTCCGCGGCCAAATCCTGCAGATCGGAACGATTCAGTGGACGGCCTGTCAACTCATTCATCGCCCGCAGAGCAACCGCCGCGTTACTACTCCCGCCTCCTAAACCAGCTCCCATTGGAATCCGTTTGTCTAAATCAAACTTGAAGCCTTCCTTGATACCGGTTCTCGATCGAAAAGCGCATGCGGCTCTGACGATCAAATTGGCCTCCCCCGTCGGCACCTCGGGATCGCTGCAATGGAAATCGACGCCGTCCCCCTTGAGCGACACGTGCAAACGATCGCCGAAGTCTAGCGCCACGATCAGCGAAGTCAGCGCATGAAAGCCGTCGCCCCGTTGACCATGAACGGATAGCATTAAGTTGATCTTAGCAGGGGAATCGAGGGACAGCGAAGTCATCTAGAGCACCAGTAAAGGAACTCTTCGTCCCCTCCGCCATGAAAATTTCCACTTTTGCACTTTGCCATAGGCACAAATCACTTCCTAGTCTGCCTTCATGTCTAATCAAGCACCTTGCCAACTCATCCTCGCACTCGACATGGAGACCCGTGAAGAAGCCCTCGCCATGCTCGACCGCCTCGGCGATTCGCTCAAATGGGTCAAAATTGGGCTCCAGCTCTTCACCGCCTACGGCCCTGACTTCGTGCGTGAAATCGCCGACCGAGGCTACAAGGTATTTCTCGATCTGAAGCTGCACGACATCCCCAACACCGTGGCCAAGGCCGTCCAAAGCATCGCCGCCCTTCCGGTCGAACTGCTTACGCTCCATGCCAGCGGCGGCGGCGAAATGCTCGAATGGGCAAACAAAGCGCGCGCCGACCATGCACCCGACCTTAACTTGCTCGCCGTCACCGTCTTGACCTCGATGAATGAAGCACAACTTCGCTCGCTCAAAGTCAATAACACGCCGGAAGCTCAAGTCCTCCACCTCGCCGATATCACGCTAAAAGCCGGCATCCAGGGACTCGTCTGCTCCTCACTGGAATTGGCACCTCTGCGCACCCGCTTTGGCTCCCAACCCATCATCGTCACACCGGGGATCCGCCCCGCCGGGAGCGCAGCCGATGAGCAAAAACGCATCATGACACCCGCAGCTGCTGCAAAAGCCGGTTCCAGCTACATCGTCGTCGGGCGCCCTATTCTCAAAGCCGATGACCCCGCCGCTGCCGCCCACGCCATTCAGGCGGAGCTGGCTTAGAACCGGAGGACAGCGCCCCGCCGCTGCCGACCGCACCCACACAAACTCCAGAGCTTTGAGCCCACTACGAAGATGAATACCGCTATATTATTAGCCGCTGGCAGCGGCCAGCGCATGCAAGGACGTGTCGACGACAAGGTGCTGACCGCCCTAAACGGCAAGCCCGCGATTGCCTACAGCATCGAAGCCTTTGTCAATTCGGGCGTCGCGGACGAGTATTTAGTCGTATATCGGGACGAAGCTCAAAAAGCCCTTCTTGCTGAAGCACTGAGCGCACATGCGCTCAGTCACCTAAAGATCCAATCCGTGGTCGGAGGGCAGCACAGGCAAGACTCGGTCATCCATGCGCTCAATGTCGTCAGTGAGCGATGCGAGCACGTTTTCATACACGACTGCGCGCGCCCCTGCATCACAAGCGAAGCCATCCAGGCACTCTACCAAGCCGTCCAACAGGACAAAGCTGCCTGCCTCGCTCACCCCGTCACCGACACGATCAAACGAATCGCAAACCCCGACGAGCTCAAACAAGCAGAACTCGAGGACCTCGACCGCAGTCGCCTCTGGGCGATGGAAACGCCGCAAGCCTTTCATTTTTCAAGTATCTTGAAAGCCTATCAGAACGTCGTCGCCAAAGGTCTCACCATCACCGACGATACGGCCGCCGCAGCCAGCATCGGACTACACACCACGATCGTCCCCAACACAGCGCCCAACCCGAAACTCACCACACCCAATGACTTGGCCTACATCGAACACTTGCTAAGTAGCCGTATTAATTAAGCGCCGTTTCACTTTCTCTCCGGCTCACCACGCCACCCATGCTCCTCTCCCACCGCAATCTCACCGTCTCTTTTGGCGGCCCCAAGCTCCTCGACAACGCCGGTCTCACCATCGACAAGCGAGAGCGTATCTGCCTGCTCGGCCGCAATGGCGAGGGTAAGTCGACGCTCCTGCGCATCATCAACGGCGAAATCGAAGCTGACAAAGGCGAGGTTGAAGCCATTCCCAGCCTCCGTATTGGCAAGCTCGACCAGGAAGTGCCCGCCGCACTCGAGGGCAGCGTTTTCGAAGTCGTCGCCGAGGGTCTAGGCAAAGCTGCCCGCACGATCGCCGAATACCACCACCTGCTGCACGAAATCGCCGAACACCCCGACGACGCTACGATCGGCGACCGCCTCGACGAGCTCCAACACGAGCTCGACCAGACCGATGGCTGGGCGATCGAGCACAAAGTGGAAAATATCCTCCAACGCGTCGAGCTCGACGGCGACCAAGCGTTTTCCGCACTCTCTGGCGGCAACAAGCGCCGGGCCCTCCTCGCCCGCGCCCTCACCGCCGATCCCCACATCCTTCTCCTCGACGAGCCAACCAACCACCTCGACATTCCCGGCATCCAATGGCTCGAGGAGTTTCTTCGCAAATCCGACATCGCCCTCCTCTTCGTCTCACACGACCGCGCCTTCATCCAACGCGTCGCCAATAAAATCCTCGACCTCGACCGCGGCCAACTCACCCGCTGGGAGTGCGACTACCCGACTTACCTGGAGCGCAAAGCTGAACTCCTCGCCGGCGAGGCGAAGCAACAGGCCGTCTTCGATAAGAAACTGGCCGAGGAGGAAATCTGGATCCGTAAGGGCATACAAGCCCGCCGCACACGCAACGAAGGCCGCGTCCGTGCACTTAAGAAAATGCGCGAAGAGCGCGCCGAGCGCCGCAACCTCCAGGGCAAGTCTAAGCTCGACCTCAGTGACGCGCAACTTTCCGGCCGCAAGGTCATCACCGTCGACGACATCTCCTACTCGTGGGGTGGCGCACCGCTCATCCAAAATTTCGCCACCACCATTTGGCGCGGCGACAAGATCGGCATCGTTGGTCTCAACGGCTCCGGCAAAACCACCCTGCTCAATCTCTTGCTCAAAAAGCTCGAGCCACAAAGCGGCAGCGTAACCCACGGCACCAAGCTCGAAGTCGCTTACTTCGACCAACACCGCGACCAACTGGATCCCAGGCTCACCGTTGCCGAAAACGTCCACCCGGCCGGTGAGATGGTCAATATCAACGGCAACCCGCGCCATATCCTCTCCTACCTACAGGACTTCCTCTTCACCCCGCAGACCTCCCGCTCCCCCATCACCAAACTCTCCGGTGGCGAGCGCGCGCGCCTCTTGCTGGCCAAGCTCTTCATCCAGCCTGCTAACGTCCTCGTGCTCGACGAGCCGACGAACGACCTCGACATCGAAACCGTCGAACTCCTCGAAGAGCGACTCCTCGAATATACCGGCACCCTCCTGCTCGTCAGCCACGACCGGAGCTTCCTCGACAACGTTGCGACCAGCACCATCGCCCTCGAAGGCGACGGCCGGATCGAAGAATACGTCGGCGGCTGCGAAGAATGGCTGCAAAAACAAGAAGCCCAAAAGGCCGCCAACAGAATCGCCGCCAAGACATCCAATCACTCTCTAGGCTCCAGTCACCAGGCTCCACTGGACGAAGCGCCCCAGCGCAAGCTGACCAATAAAGAACGCGAAGCCCTGAAAATCCTCCCCGCAAAAATCGAGCAAATGGAAGCCGAGATGGACAAGCTTTCCACCACCATGGCCTCCGCAGATTACTATCAGGACCCCTCCAGCGATCTGACAGGCGACGCCGATAAAATCGAAAAACTAGAAACCGAGATCTTAAAGAGCTACGAAAAACTCGAAGAGTTGCAAACGCTCTATGGTAACCACGGATGAACAATGATTAACGCGGATATGATAAGGCACATACTCACTGACTACAAAAACATAACAACAGAGTCCCAGTATCCGTCTCCATCCATGTCCATTCGTGTCCATCCTCGGTTAAATTTCACGTAGAATCATGGTCCAGCCAGCGACAACTTTCCACTCTACACTTTCCACTCATCACTCCGACCTTCGCATCGCGGTGATTGGCGGCGGCGCGGCCGGCTACTTCGCCGCCATCACAGCGGCCGAGGCTAACCCCGCCGCGCAGGTCACGATCTACGAGCAGAGCAAACGTACCCTGCAGAAGGTGAAAATCTCCGGCGGCGGACGCTGTAACGTCACCCACCACTGCTTCGACCCCAAAGGCCTCGCCACCCGCTACCCCCGTGGCAGCCGTGAGCTACGTGCGGCCTTCCACCGCTGGCAACCACAGGATACCATTCGTTGGTTCGCCGAACGCGGCGTCAAAATCAAGACCGAACCGGACGGCCGCATGTTCCCCACCACGGACGACTCGCAGACCATCATCGACTGCTTCCACCAAGCCGCTCAAGACGCAGGGGTAAAACTCCGCAAAGAATGCAGCGTAAAATCACTCTCCACTCTCCACTCTCCACTTCACACTCACTCTTTCAGCCTGCAGCTCAGCAATGGTGAGGCGGTCAAGGCTGAAAGAGTGCTCATCGCCACCGGCTCCCTCAAAGCCTCACCCCTCACCCGCGCCCTCGAAGCCCTCGGTCACACCATCGAGGCACTCGCTCCATCACTCTTTGCCTTCAATCTAGCAGACAAACGTACCCATGGCCTCGCCGGCCTCTCTGTGCAACAGGCACACGTCACTTTGGCAGCTTCGAAGAAAGCCCGAACCCAAACCGGCCCCATCCTGATCACCCACCGTGGCCTCAGCGGCCCCGCGATCCTTAAACTTTCCGCATGGGAAGCGCGCGCGTTGCAATCCGAAAACTACCATTTCGAGATCAGTATCAACTGGCTAGGCCAGGTATCTGAAAATCAAGTACGCGAACAGTTCAACCGCTTGCGCAAAGGCAAAACCCAAGTCAAAAGCAAAGTCTTCGAGCAAATCCCCCGCCGCCTCTGGGAACGTCTAATCGAAATTGCCGGCATATCCGACGATACCAAATGGGCGCAACTCCCCAAAGACCAAGAAACCGCCCTCATCCGTGAACTCACCGCTGGCCGCTACCAAGTCCAGGGCAAGACCACCAACAAAGACGAGTTTGTCACCTGCGGTGGCATCCGCTTGAAAGAAGTCAATTTCAAAACAATGGAGAGTAAGCTCACGCCCGGCCTCCACTTCGCGGGCGAGTGTCTCGACATCGACGGCATCACAGGTGGTTTTAACTTTCAGGCTGCCTGGACCTGCGGACGCATCGCCGGCTTGTCTATGGCAGGTGCCTAGCAAACTTTTTCCTATCAGGATTTCAGTGGCCGGCATGGACCTGTTCTATGAATGGTTACTCACACAAAGCAGAGACGCGAAGAAATGAACTGTGGGCAAAGGCTAATGCCGCGCCTGTGCTCTACCTTTTCTTAATTACCTGGTGAGCGGATCAATTAAAGAGATGCATCTGCGGCTCTTTGACCATATCGTAGATCTTGAGGATGCGCATGAGTTGGAGGAGGTCGGACTTTTGGTAGCTGTGGTTGACCTCCACATTTCGCAGGAGATTCTCTAATATTGTACTAAAGGTGATGATGCCATCGACGCCTCGCTCTTTGAGTAGCTCGATACTTTCAGTGCGTTGGGGATCGCTGGTCGGCAAGCTGGGTAAGACAAGGATTTTAGTAAAACCACCCGATCCGACGACCTCGGGGTCGACCTCGGAATCATCGAAGCTGAAATAAGTCTCCGCCTTATTGAGCACGTCTTTTTTTAAAAAATCAAAGACTCGGGAACTGCTCTTGAGCATCGCTGGGGTGAAACGTGAGGTATGCCACGCTTTGACCACGACGATAGCGCGGCGAATCTTGGCCATATCGGCGGAGAAAAGTTGAAAGCCGGCGGGCACTCCATCGACGGGCGCGCTGGGATTATAGACGACCAAATCGATCTCCTCATCCGCTCGTTTCTTACGCGATTGCACGAGATACTTGCGTAGTTGACGCACGAAGAACCCATTGAGTTCAAAATACTCGCGCACGATGTTTTCGTCAAAGCCAGCCATGAACCACCAATAGACCCTGCCTGAGTGAAAAGGTCAATGCCGGGGAACGCGTCTCAGGCAGCGTCCTCCGTGCATGCGGGGAGTCGCCGTCGTGCTTACGAAGACACCGGATGATCTTGCTCGAAGCGCAATGCTTTGCCCTCCTCATCGACCGTCACTCTGATAACTTCACCGGGCTTGATCTCACCAGAAAGGATGGCTTCAGCGAGGGAATCTTCGAGGTATTTCTCCACCGCGCGTCGGAGCGGGCGGGCACCGTATTTCTCGTCGTAGCCCTTATCAATGAGGAACTCCTTCACTTCTTTGGAGAACTCAAAGACAAGTTCGCGCTCTTTCAGGCGATTGGAAACATTGCGCAATTCCAGGTCGACGATTTGGTGCATGTCTTCCTGAGCCAGCGACTTGAAGATGACCAGGTCATTCAGACGGTTGAGGAACTCTGGCTTGAAGACACGCTTGGTCTCGTCGAGTATCTTCTCACGGATCTTCTCATACTCATTCTCGGCATTGCTCTCGATGCCGAAGCCCATTGACGTATTGCGCTGCAAAATGTCCGCGCCGACATTGGACGTCATAATCAGGATCGTGTTTCGGAAGTCGATCTTACGACCAAGACTGTCAGTGAGGCGACCTTCTTCGAGAACTTGGAGGAGAAGTTGGACGACATCCGGGTGCGCCTTTTCGATTTCGTCGAAGAGCACGACCGAGTACGGCTTACGACGGACGGCCTCAGTGAGCTGACCACCCTCTTCGTAGCCGACATACCCAGGAGGCGAGCCAACAAGGCGGGAGACGGCAAACTTCTCCATGTATTCGGACATATCGATTTGGATAATGGCATCCTTATCGCCAAACATCTCTTCTGCCAGGACCTTGGCGAGGAGCGTCTTACCGACACCGGTGGGCCCGAGGAACATAAAGGAACCAATTGGACGTTTGGGATCCTTCAGGTCTGCGCGCGAACGACGAAGCGCTTTGCAAATAACTTCGGTGGCGATGGTCTGGCCGATGACTTCGCGCTGGAGTTCGGACTCTAGCTTGAGAAGTTTTTTGCTCTCGGCCTCTTCCATCTTAGAGAGGGGGATCCCGGTCCAGGCAGCGACGACTTGAAGCATCTCCTCTTCGTCGACGACGAGACGATTCTCCTCGCGGGTCTTCTTCCACTTCTCAATAAAATCGGCCTGCTTTTTACGGAGTTGCTTTTCTTCGTCACGGTATTTGGCCGCGCCTTCGAAGTGTTGCTTGGCAATGGCATCCTCTTTCTTGGCACAGACCTCTTCGATGCCAGCGTTCATGGCCTCAATCTCAGGCGGCTGCTTGAGCGACTCGATGCGTGCTCGGGCACCCGCCTCATCAAGAATATCAATGGCTTTATCCGGCAAGAAGCGCGCGGTGATGTAGCGCTCGGAGAGTTTGGCGGCAGCCTCAAGCGCGCTGTCGGTAAAGGTAACCTTGTGGTGATCTTCGTATTTGCCGCGAATTCCTTTCAGGATGAGAATGGTGTCTTCGATCGAGGGCGCCTCGACTTTTACAGACTGGAAACGGCGATCGAGCGCGCTATCCTTCTCAATGTATTTGCGGTATTCGGCCAAGGTGGTCGCGCCGATGCACTGCAACTCCCCGCGGCTCAGAGCCGGCTTGAAAATATTCGAAGCGTCCATCGCGCCTTCTGCGGCACCGGCTCCTACGATGGTGTGGAGTTCATCGATAAAGATGATCACGTTCTTAGCACGGCGGATCTCGTCCATGACCGCTTTAATACGCTCTTCGAATTGACCGCGATACTTGGTGCCGGCAACCATGAGTGCCAAATCGAGCGTAATGACACGCTTATCAGCGAGTATCTCAGGGACGATGCCCGAGGCAATTTCCTGAGCGAGGCCTTCGACAATGGCAGTCTTACCGACGCCAGCTTCACCAATGAGCACAGGGTTATTCTTCGTGCGGCGGCAGAGAATCTGAACGACACGCCGGATTTCATGCGCACGGCCGATGACAGGGTCCAGTTCTCCCTTCTTGGCCAGCTCCGTCAGGTCGCGACCAAAAGCCTTAAGGGCAGGTGTTTTGCTGTCTTTTTTATCATCGGAAGCTCCGGACTTACCGGCTGCCGTGGCTTCTTCCGATTCGCCAGAGAAATTGGGGTCTAACTCCGCCAGGATTTCGCTGCGGCAGCGCTCGATATCCACATCCAAGGATTTGAGAACACGGGCAGCGACCCCCTCGCCTTCGCGGAGTAGGCCGAGCAGGATGTGCTCCGTGCCGACATAGGAATGATTGAGGGCTTTGGCCTCTTTACCAGCTAGTGCTAGGACCTTTTTGACGCGGGGCGTATAAGGAATATTGCCCGAGGGTTTGCTCTCGGGGCCGGTGCCGACTTGCTTCTCCACAGCCGAGCGAACGGTCTGCAGATCGAGCCCCATTTTTTGGAGAACATTGACGGCCACACCCTGGCCCAGATTGATCAAACCGAGCAACAAGTGTTCGGTCCCGACATAGTTGTGGTGGAAACGGTCTGCCTCTTTGCGGGAGAGAGCCAATACTTGCTGTGCGCGGGGGGTAAAGTTATTCATAGGTTCCATATAAATCAGTTGGTAGTAATATCTACTCGATGAAGTTGACCTTGTCAAAATTCAGAGACGGTAATCGGGCAAATTCTTCACGCACTTTATCCGCACGGCACAAGTCACGCGCATCTGGCTCAATCCCCTCGCCAGCGGCGTGTTGAATGTGGCCAGGCTGACACTCGATAAAGAGGCGATCCACTTCTGATCGGTTCACCTCAGGCAACATCTCAAAATCGACCGCCAAACGTACGAGTGACAGTAAGTTCATGGCCTCATTGGAGTTAAGAACGTGGGCGTTTTGTAGGGTACCAAAGGCCCGTCCAATCTGATCGAGTAGGCGGGCGCGGTTTTGCTCGAGGTATTTGAAGCGCGCGTTGATTTCGTGGTCGATGATCGTCTTAAAAACACTGCCTAGACGCGACATGATCTCCTCTTCACTTTCACCGAGGGTCTGCTGATTGGATATCTGAAACACATGGCCTGTCGCGTCAGAGCCTTCGCCGAAGAGGCCACGCACGGTGATACCAAGTTGGTTGACCGCGCGGATTACTTTATCCATGTGCTCGGAGATGACGAGGCCGGGCAGGTGCATCATCACCGATGCGCGTAATGCGGTGCCCAGATTGGTCGGGCAGGCGGTCAAATAGCCGAACTCCTGGGAAAAGGCGACGTCGAGCCCATCTTCCAGGCTTGAATCAAAGCGGTCGATCTGCTTCCAGACAGAACGCAGATTGAAACCCGTCTTCATAAACTGAATACGGAGGTGGTCCTCCTCGTTGATCATCACTGAACAAGTCTGATCTTTATTGATAAAAACACCCGAACCCGACTCGGCCTCGCAGAGTTCACGACTGATGAGATGGCGTTCTACGAGGACTTGCTTTTCGAGTTCGGACAATTCGGCCGTATCAAAAAATAAACCTTGCTTCATCTGCGGCAGTTCGGCGATGCGGTCGACGCACTTGGTCAAAACGTCACTCCGCTGTGACTTACTGGCACGCCCAGGGAAAGGAGTGTCCACTAGGTTGCGAGCGAGTCGGACGCGTGTACTGAGAACGACCGGAGAGCCATTCTTCGCGCTTTGAGTGAGCTCGGCCTTGTTGGAATTAATCAGGGATTCGATCATGAGTGCACCGCCTCCGAATCGGCTGATTTCTTAATCGCTTGGATTTGGTCGCGATACTTCGCAGCATCTTCATAGGCCTCTTCAGAGATAGCACGCTCTAGGGCATTTTTGAGTGTTTGGAGCTCGGCCGCTGCGGACTGGCGGCTGAGGGCAACCTGAGGAACCTTGCCTTTGTGCAGGGTGCCGGCATGCATGTCTTCCAGCACAGGTCGGAGCAGCGGGATAAAGTGTAGGTAACAGGTTGCGCAGCCGAGGCGACCTGTACGACGGAAATCTGCTGAAGTCAGCCCGCAGCTGGGACAAGTTATTTGAGGTTCCCCACCCTCTGGTATCAAATTGGTCTTCGTCAACAAGTCAGCAAGGGAGAAGCCCTCTGGATCGGTCACGCCTTTTGCCTGAGCACAAGACTCGCACAAATCGACTTTAATAATCTTATTATTGACGATCTGAGTCAGATGAACGGTCGCGGGGTTGTTGCAATGACTGCACTTGAGGTTTTCGGCCATAATTATAGAATATTGGTGCGCGCCGGAATCGCAAAGCTAAAGCGCGTATTATCGCGCAGAAGATGCATATATTTGGCAGCTTTCATGAGATTTTGACAAGAATTTGCAGAAATTGTGCCAAACTCGTAGCTGCCCGGAACCCTCCCCTGGAAACGAAAGAGCTTGGCGGTGCCGCATGGCTCCAAACCCACTAAAGCTTCGTGCCATCCACACAGACGCGTCGGCGGAAGGCTTCGAGGAACTTTGCCGTGATTGTACCCGGTTTGCCGTCACCGATCCTACGCGCATCGACCTCGACGATCGGGACGATCTCGGCAGCGGTGCCAGTTAGAAACAGCTCGTCAGCCACCCAGACATCGTAGCGCGTCATATTCGCCTCGCGCCAGGGAATGCCCAGCTCGTCGGCGATCTCCAGAGCGGTGTCGCGGGTGATCCCCTTCAGCGCACCTGCACTGGCGGAAGGAGTGATCAACTCACCCTTGTGAATGACGAAGACATTATCCCCAGTACATTCCGCGACGTAGCCTTGATCATTGAGCATGATCGCCTCGTGATAGCCGAGGTGCTGCGCTTCAATCTTTGCTAAGATGTTATTCAAATAGTTGAGAGACTTAACCGTGGGCGGCAAAGCGGCCGGGTTGCAACGACGAGTGGGAACGGTAATGATCGCCAAGCCCTTGTCGTAGAACTCAGGCGGATAGAGCTGAATCTTATCGGCAATCACGATGAGTTGGGGCGTATCACAATTTTTGATCGATAGCCCGAGGCTACCCACCCCACGTGTGACGACCAAACGAATATAGCCGTCTTTCAGGCCATTTGCGCGACATGTATCGCACACCGCGTCGGATATCTCCTGCCGCGACCAAGGCATCTTAAGCATGATCGCCTTAGCCGAATACTCTAGGCGCTCCAAGTGCGCCTCCAGTTTAAAGACGCAGCCGTCATACAGGCGAATTCCCTCAAATATGCCGTCTCCGTAGAGCAAACCGTGATCGAACACAGAGACCTTGGCCTCAGAGGCATCGACTAATTGATCATTTAAGTAAATCTTCATAAAGTCAGCGATATTGTGTGCCTAAATACTTTTGTCTAGTCCGCATGTAAAATTCCGGGGAGGATCGATTCAATCGGATTCAATCCTATTTCCTATGAGCTGAGTGGCGATGGCAACAGGCAATAAACAAGCAATAAACAGGCAAAAGAAAGCGCCGTCTCCCGAAAGAGACGACGCACAACAAACAACAAACTAAGAAAAACTACAAATTGTATATTGTTATAGACGTAGAATCGCCTCCTGCGTTCAAATTTCAGGACGTTTTTTTCAAGATTTGTATTCGAAAAATTTAAGTTGCTGCACAAGAGTTACTTAGAGCTCAATCTTTTTTCTAAAATTTCCTGCATATCTTGGGCGTCTTCCCAATCACTCAAGTAAATAGTCAGCGCATGCAGATATTGATGGGGTGACTCATTATAGAGCAGCGCTTCGAAGAGAAGACCGAGCGAATGTGCGGGGTTGTAATAGGCAGGGTTAATCCGCGCCATGCGCACGCGCAGGATATCATAACGAGCCTGCACCCATTCGCGAATCTCGGGTCGGTTCCGCTGCGTCCAAACCGTGCGAAGGTTAAGCCTGAGCTCCTCGGATTCGAGCTGCAGCGGGCTGTTAAATTGGGCCAGTGATGCAAGCCACACGCGAGAAGCCTCCATCGTCTCAACCGCTTCATATCGACGGTCGAGCATCGAATTCATGCCCGCACGCCACCAAGTTTCGAGGGCTACAGGCTCCGCTGTCGGTTCTTCCGGCTGTATGACTGAAGTCAGTGCGTCTTCCACATCGATCCCCGCGACGGCTTGTTGAAAGAGGCTGCGCAGAATGCGACGATCGATGCCTTCCGATTTTATCAGATTGAGTAGCCAGTGGGCGGCATTAAAGTCCACGGCGTTGGAGTGGGCAACAGGCGGAGTCCTCAAACTAGATTCGAGGACGACCGTTAATGCAGGCACCTCCTGCCCCCGAGTGCCATTGATCAAGTCGACCATCTCAGCCGGACGCAGCCCCAAATAAACCTCCTGGGTAAGCGCCTCAACAGGCCATGAGCGAAGCATAGTAGCGGCCTCATGCCCATGATTATAGAGTGCGTATTGTGTTAAGAGAGCTTCGCACAAGGCACGACAAGTGAGCTCCAGCGTCATTGAGTCTTCCCAGCGTATGTCCAGCTCGACCATGCCACGCTGCTCGATTCGAATACGGTAGTCGCCTTCGAAGTTCGCATGCGGTTCGGGGCGAAGACTGACTAGTATCGGTAGCGGAAAGTTCATACCCTCTAGTTCCAGGTAGCGTTCCGCTATCTCAGCCGTGAAGAGGCTTAGATCATGGACAAAGGTAACCGAGCGCAGGTGAAAGCCGACGACTTCAAAATAGTCGTTGCTCCTCGACCGGAGCGACGATTCAGCCCGCAGAACAGAAGCCCCAGTCATCCATATGGCTAAGCACAGAATGAGCAATCTACCTACGTAAGCACAGTGCATAGAGTCAGGCTAGGGAAACTTGAGGACCAGCTCACCGCCGGCAAGCTCGATCGAATCAGCACGAGCCAAGGCATCCGAGAGGATCGAATACTCCTCAGTGGACTGGTAGCCTTGCAAGAGGGTCTCGAAAATTTTACTGCCCAATATGTTGGGAAAAGGCACTCGAGCATTATTGACCTGGGTTTTTTCGAATTTAAGGCCTGAAGGCTCGATCGAACAACGCGCAGAAACAGTGAACTCACTCGCGCTGCCGTAGCACGAAATCTTAGTTGGTAGATTGAGATACAAACTGCCGGACGGAGTGATTGCGATATTGGGTACGCCAGGTACGATCAATATACTAGGTTTCTCTTCGCCCACGGGCGTGGTGCTCGGACGAAACTTCGCCGAGAGCCAGGCATTCATCTCCCCCTCGGCAAATTTAACAGTCTGTGCGCCTTTCGTAGTTAATTGCGCCCGTTTGAGCTCCCACGTTCGCGTTTTCAGAACCGACCCCTCGATATAGTAGGCATCCCCCGGCTTCGACTCAGGAATAGGCTCTGCGCGCGCTGCCAACATAGTCGCATACGCCTCTTGACTGGAAAAAGCCTGGGCCGGAAAGGACAGCATGTAGGCAAAGCCCAGAGTAGCGCCGAAGAGCGCCATCATTGTCGCGTAGAAATAAAGGCCTAGTTCGCTGGGTGATTTACCCGGTTTCAGTGACATGTTTATAGAGTGTCGTTTTAATTATTTAGATACGGTACTCTGTTGCTCGATGCTTCGGTACCGCAAACTTGTATAGGTGATCAGTATGAGGAACCCGCCGAAAAACGAGAAACCATAGAGTGGCAGAAGCCAGACCATGGCTCCTAGAACAACAAAGGAAGGAAGCACTAAGCGGGGTAGCTCCATCCAAGTCATTCGCACAATCAGGCCTACATTGAGCAGGTCGTTAAAATCTTTGCGCGTATTATAACGGTAAAGTGCCGAGACAAATAGGGCATTAGACATCAGGATAGCGCTCAGATAGAAAACATGCGAAAGCGCGGCGAGCCCCATCAGAGCCAAAACCCAGGGGATCCCCGCCGCAAGCATCAGCGGGAGCAGCCAATAAAGGAGCCAGACCACCCC
>JACKQG010000262.1_pt1 | contig 48423 bp, 47 predicted proteins | sample 8237621 | NCBI WGS metagenome assembly JACKQG01 (sample SAMN15677084, study PRJNA649215) | marine metagenome | biome: marine; feature: Black Sea; material: saline water; isolation source: suspended particulate matter (SPM) from the Black Sea western gyre | collected 2013-06-09/2013-06-10 | depth... | reverse complement strand
GCGTCCATTTCCATTTCTGGCTCTTCAGCAGGCATCTCTTCTTCAGAATCAACACGCTCGGCAGGAACACCAGTCTCAGACTCGATAGCAGCCAAAACAGCGTCTACAAGTGACTCAATTTTGTCTTGTGAAACTTCTTCGCCAGCGGGCTCTTCCATCTCTGGCTCCATGTCCATCTCGGGCTCCATGTCCATTTCTGGTTCCATGTCCATTTCTTCTTCCTGCTCGTTTACAACTTCTTCTGGGGTCTCTTCTACTTCTTCCTGCTCAGCCTGAATGTCAAGCTTCTCTGAAACGATTGAACTAAGGCTAGTTATTCTTCCTAATGCAGGGATACCAGCAATAGCCGCCATTCTTCTCATTTGTGATTCTGTTAACAACTTCTTTTTCATTTTCTTTCTCCTTTAGAGGGGGTTTGTTTTTGGTGTAAATTTCGGCATAAATAGCCGTTCATCTTATAAATAGTCTATTTTATCAAAACAGGTCTTCATTTATGAGTTTTTTAGCAAGCCTTTTGGTGGTTTCACGTTCTATTTGGTCTATTCTGACGTGGCTTAGGTTCAACCTCAAGCCAATATCACGGAGCGTCATTGGCTTGCCGTCGGCGTTATCGACCGATATGAGAGAACAATTCAAATCGTCCTCAAAGTTAATCCAAAAACGGCAATCTTTGTTTTCTTCTGGACAAAGATAATCATTCTTTTTACAAACGTCGCTACATGCTCTCATAAGTCTGGGTGCTCCCTTGCTATCATATCGAAGATGTCTTCCAACTCTTCGCTTTCTAGGTTAAATTTTTTCTCTACTTGTTCTTGCTTTTGCTTGTCTTTTGTCTCGGCTTCGTCAACACGTTTAGCTCTTCTATGAGTCTTTTTCTTGGAGCCCTCGTCTATCATCTCTATAAGATCCTTGGAGATTTGATTCTCCTCAATCATGCAAGTAACCAAGTAGCGGAATAGTTTGGATTGCGTCAATCCATAGTGCTCAAGTCGGAGTTTTAGCTCGACATGACGACCTTCCGTATCAAAAAATACTATCTTCTTCTTTGATTCTCCGTATTTACCTTCCATTAGGAGTATCTCCCGAAAATGTGTGCCGAAGACTCTTGTCGTCCTGCTGCGGTCTGACGAATGAACTTTGCCTTCTGCTTTAGGTCTTCTAAGTTCTTTACACCTGAGTAAGAACAGCCTGAACGGATGCCTTGCTCGAACTCATAGAGGATTTCCACGACTGGACCACGACAAGGAACGGTTGTAGCCACTCCTTCTAGTGAAGAGAACTTTCCTCTCCAATCTTTTTGAGCTTCTTTCGAAGCCATCCCTCTGAAATTTTTCCGCAAGGTTCCATCCTCCATCTCAATCACTGCCCCTGGCGTTTCGTCCGTCCCTGAGAGAAGTGAGCCCACCATAACAAGGTCTGCTCCTGCTGCCAAAGCCTTGGTCGCATCACCTGCACTTCGGATGCCTCCGTCGGCAATAATAAGAACGGTTCCAGCGAACTGTGATTGGGCGCAATCAAAAATAGTGTGGAGCCCTGGAACTCCATGACCTGTTTGGATTCTCGTTGTGCAGATGGAACCTCCACCAACATTACAGCGAACAGAGTCCGCTCCCCAAGAAGCAAGTGCTTCATAACCTTCACGAGTAGCTACATTGCCAGCCATAATGTGAAGATAGTCAGGTGCCCAAGCCTTGATTCTATCAATGGCATCCTTCATTAGTTTATGATGTCCGTGAGCCACATCAATGCAAATAACGGAAGCACCTGCTCCCACTAATTCTTGTGTTCTCTCGAAGTAATCACCAGTAACACCGACGGCTGCTCCAGTAACGAAGCCGCCTTTCTTTACAGAAGTCTTTACAAGGTTCGCTTGTTGTTCAACAGTGTTGTAGCGATGAATGATTCCAAGCCCGCCCATTCTAAACATCATGGCAGCCATGTTAGCACCTGTGATAGTGTCCATTGGGCTGGAGACGACAGGGACTGATAGATTACAGTTGGGCTCAAAGGCTACGCTCAAGTCAACCTGTGTCCTTGAGGTAACTTCACTATACTGGGGGACCAATAAAACATCGTCATAGGTTAGGGCTATTTTATCTTCTACGAAACTCATTTCTCCTCCTTTGGAATCGTGGGTTTGTCCACAACATAGTCGTTAACGGCGGGCATGTCGTAAGGGTCTGGTGCGAGCTTCTTCTTAAGCAAATCTTTATCCTGATTCTCTCGGATGTGCCTATCGGCTTCGGTTTCTTTCTTGGTAATCATATGCTTCACCAGGTTCATTCCGTCTTCCCAGCACTCTGGGCAATAAAGGTTTACTTTCTTTTCTTTTCTTCTCTCGACGACGTACCAAGTCATCACCATCTCTCGGTTTCGCTTGTCGAAGTCCTTGAAGCAAGAGACGCAACAGTCAGGCATCTTATCGAACATCGATACCTTTTGTTTGAGTTCCTTCTCGGCTGACTTCTTCTTGGTTCTTTCGAGTTTTCGCTTAAGACTCATCGGTAGACCCCAAAGCACCTGCTCCTCTGTTGGAGATTGTGATTGGATGCCAGTTATAAAGGTCTCCGTTGTGAGTCTCTAGGGCTCGGAAGTGAACCACTGGAACCATCACTGCTTGGGCAATCTTGTCGTGCCGAGTTATAAACTGAATCTCCGTTCCAACGTTGTGGAGGTTTACGAAGACTTCTCCGTCATAGCCAGAGTCAACAACACAGGCTCCAACGAGCAAGCCCTGCTTTGCTGCGACCGAAGAGCGGTTCTTGATTTCCAACATGTAGCCATGAGGAACTCCTACTCGGAGACCAGTTTGCAAGACGGCGGAACCACCTGGCTCAATTCGGATGAGCCCTTCTGGCTCAGGTGGGTTATAAAACAGGTCCAACCCAGCGTCAGAAGGGTTAGCCCTCTGTGGTGGTTTAGCATCTGGTCTTACTCGTGAATATTCAATAATCATTTAGTTCTCCTTTGTTTTTCTTTAATCACTATAACACAGTGTTTCTAGTTTTGCAAGTACTTTATGCTAATAATTTAAAATTATGTCTTAATGACCTCGTGGAAAATCCCCATTGGTCGTGAAAGTCCAACTTAGCCATGTAAGGCTTATTCAGTTCTACGTGGTCGTTATCACGAACTCCCCAACACTTGATAGCATTAGGTGTGGAAGTTGAGTCAATAACTTTTACTATCCAATAAACCTTTCCATTCTTTGTTTTTCTTGGAATGATTTCTCGTGGAATAAACCAAGCAACTGGAACCTCTGGCATAAAGTCTCCAAGTGGAGGAATCATGTTATCGTCTAACTGCTTCATAACCTCGTCAGACATAACAAGGTGAATAGGAAACATTCCTGTTAGACTTACCTGGTATTCAATAGTCTCTTGGTCGGTGAAGTGCCCCTCTGGTGCATATTTCTCAATGTTTTCGTTGAACCTCTTCTTTGTCTTGGCTCTGTCCACTGCGACCGCTGACCAGAAGTGCCTCAGACCTGTGAATCGGTCGTCCATTAGAGGGTTTAGAGCCTCGGACCTGACGAGTACATCCAGGGTCTTTTTGTTGAGTTTAGAGTAGACAATCCTATCGTGAAATAGGAAGTCCTCAATAGTCTCAAACGGACGGAAGTTCAGTATCTGGTCAATGGCTGCGTCTCCTAGACCCTTGACTGACGAAAAGGGCTGAATAAGAGCCCCGTCGTCTCCAATGGTCCAGTTCTTTGTGGATAAGTTAATGTCGAGAGGTCTAATCTCAAAGCCCATCTTCTTAGCCGTGTTGATAGCACGCTCTTTTCTCGCCTCTGGCTCTTTATCCAAGAAAGCTGCGACCCACTCTACTGGATAGTAGTTGAGCAACCAAGCACACTGGTAAGATAAGATAGAATAAGAAACAGCGTGAGACTTATTGAAGCCGTAGCCAGAGAAGAACTCGAAGGTTTCCCAAAGCTTTTCTGCTTCGTTTCTCGTCATCTCTTTCTCGACGCAACCATCAACGAACTTATGGAAGATCTTCATCTTCTCTTCTGCGCCCTTGCCTGTGCCTTTCTTAGTAAGCAACTTACGGAGAAGGTTTCCTTCGTCGAGTGAAATGTCTTTACCTAACTTGTGAGCAAGAAGAGCGATTTGCTCCTGAAAGATAAGGAAGCCATAAGTCTCTTCTGTAATCTCTCGAATAGTCTCGTTGGCATAGTTAACGTCGTCAGGATTACTCTTTGCTGCAACATAGTTTCTATCAACCTTTGCCGAAAGAGGACCAGGACGAAAGATAGAAGTAATCGCTGAGATGTCGATGATGCTTCTGGGCTGTGCTGATATGGCGAAGTTTTGTGCTCCGCAGTTATGGACTACTATTCCGTTTGCTACGAAGTTATGGTTGTCCATCACCTCTATATCGTATACCTGTTCTGGTACTTCATTCTTAACTATTGATAAAATTCTCAAAGTTTCCTCCGTTGCTCTTTTCTAATTCTTGTAATGTTTTCTTATCTATTAACATAATCTTCAACTCTGGATACTCTCTTCTCCAAGCATCCCATTTCTCTTTCGCATCCTTATACCAATATCCCTTCACCTCTATCCAGAGGTTGTCCTCCTCGACAAAGAAGTCAGGTATGTAAGACTTATGTAAGTCCGTCAAGTAAAAGGAACGAGGCTCATAGTCCCACTTTTTGCCTAATAAGTCAAGCAATAAAATAGTCCTTTCCTCATATCCTGACTTTACTTCTATAACGCCTTTGCTACACTCAACCTTTCTACACCTCGTCTTATACATTTTCTCCAGAGCAGGTCTAAAACGGGTGGGGTCGGTCCAAAAGTCTTTTATACTTACGATTGCCTTTTCTCTTGACTCGGGCGTATTCAGTCTCCTTGCTGCTTCTTGTCTAAAGGCTTCAACCGAGAAGTTTCGCTTGGACGCCTCGCTGTGTGCCTTTTTTGCCTCTGGCGTGTTGTGCCCGACGCTCAAAGCATCAAGGTGGTTCTGTCGGTACTCTTTATCTTTCCAACATTTCTTGATAGAACAAGAGGAACAGGTCAGCTTGTGTTTTCTTCTCTTTTCAGCCGATTTTGTAGAAAGGTACTCCTTGGAACAAGAGACACAAGAATAAGAAAGCTTCTGTTTCTGCCTCTTATTCTCGCATTTCTTACAAGTTCTTCTGTCGCCTCTGTATTCAGTCAGTTCTTTTTCTTCTTTACAAGTATAACAAGTTTTCATAGTTTCTTCTCCTTACACTTATAAATAGTTCAGTAAAATGAAAAACACCCGCCTAATAAGAAATAACATCATCTTTTTCAGTCAAGTCTTTTAGCTTCACCCAGCCTCTATTAGAAGTCAGGAATAGATGTTCCGCTGTCGCTCGGATAGTCGTTCCGCCCTCCATAGTGATGGTGTATGTCTCCTTTACACCTTGGTCCAAGAACCTTACCACTTCTTTATTCTCAAACGAAGAAGTCTCTTCATTATAGGAAACAACAGAATCGCCAACTGATACTTCATCGAGCCTCTTCTCTGAACCATCGCCCATTAACACACTAGTGTCCCCAGTCAAACACTCTGTGAACTGAAACACTCCTGCCCACTTGCCTTTGTGAAAGACATTTTCATAGACCTCTTGATTATCGAAGTCGATAACATCAGGGTGAAGGTTTTCAGCATAGTATTTCTTTACGTCGGCAAAGGTGGGCTTTCTAACTCCGTGATGCCGTGTAAGGATAGAGCGAATAGCGTCCTCCATCATTCGCAGAGAAGCAAGTCCAAGAATATCAAACTTAATGAAACCCATTGGTTCTAAGTGACGGACATTCTGACCCTCGGACCAAGGTGTTTGACGGACACCGCCCGAAGCAATAAGGGGCATGTGCTTGTGAAGGTCGTCTGCAATTACAACACCACCTGCGTGTCGTGAAGAAGAGCGAACCTGACCATAAAGAGCCTCAACGTGGGTCTTTACGTGAGGATACTGTTGTAGGAACTTTTGCAGAGTCTCTGAAAACTCCATAACCTCTTCAAAGGTTGGAGTGTAGACACCTGCTGATAAGCCATGCTTTGCTTTTGCCTTTGGTGTAGCCTCTGCAAGCATTCTACCAGTTACGTTATTCACCTCGTTGAAAGGAATCTTATAGAACTTAGAAATGTCCTTGATAAGAGAACGTAATTGTAGAGTGTTCCAGTTTGTGATAGGAACAACAGTGTTCTCACCCCATTCTTCTACTAGCTTTTCTTTTAGAAGCATAGGCGAAGCGACGTCATAGTCAATGTCTGGATAGTCGGTTGCGTCTGCTCGCAAGAAACGAGAGAAGAGTAGACCATATTTAATTGGGTCGACTTGGGTGATGCCGAGCACATAAGCCACAAGTGAGCCTGCCGCTGAACCTCGACCTGGACCTGTAAGTTGTTCTTGGACTGCTCTGTCGGCAATAGCTTTCATAGTAAGGAAATACTTTGAGAAACCTCGCTCTGAAATAACTTCTAACTCTCGTTTGAGTCGGTCAACATAGTCTTGCTTCTTTGCAAGCTTGAAGTTGCGAAGACCCTCGATAGAAGCAGCGACAAGAGCTTGGGTAGCAGTCTTTCCTGGTGGAACAACAAAGTCAGGAAGTCGAACCTCGTCGTTAGGAAAGAATGTTTCAATCATTTCGTGGGCAATAGTGTGAGTGCTCTTGATAGACTCTAAAATGAGATCGTCGTCATATTCCACACCAGCGTCTTCAGAATACTTTTTATAACTCTCCCACATTTGGTCGCCATTCTTTGGGTAAAGCTCATAACCCACTTCATCGACGTCAACAGGGAGTTCAGAGTCCATTTCTTTGCCCTTGCCGAGCCAACCTAACTTCTTGTAGAGAATTCTATCTTTCCAAGTGTCTGGCGTGGGATAGTGGCTATCGGCTGTGGAGACAAGGGTGATGTTGAACTCTTCTGCTATCTGAATAACATATTTATTTAACTCGTGCTGCTCGGGAATGTTATTCCACTGTAGTTCTGCGAAAAATCTATCTCCGAAGATAGAAGTCATCTTGGAGGCAGTTTCTCTCATAGCCTCAAGAACCGATTCTGTGCCCTGTTCCCTATTTCTCCACATGTCGCCCGCAAAAAGTCCTCCAAGGCAGGCTGTGGAGACAATAACACCCTCTGAGTGCTTTTCTAAAAGAGCATAGTCGATTCTTGGGAAACGATAGAAGTAGTCACCCTGAAACGACTTGGAAACCATTTGGAAAATGTTCTCTAAGCCTGCTTGGTTCTGGGCAAGAAGAACAAGGTGGCTTCTCCTATTGACGATAGACTTATAAGTTCTCACCTCTGTCTCGACAACCGCACCAGAGGTGTTATTGTCACGAAGCGAGGCTGCGTTCTTCTTATTCTTCTTAGCCTCTTCCATATCCTCCTTCCATTGCTCGATAGAAGGATGGAAGTAAGCCTCGACACCGTAGATAGGCTTGAACTCCTTGCCTGACTTGTGCATTTTCTTTGCGTGGATGACCTGGTGAGATAACCCGTTGAGATTCCCATGGTCAGTTAGGGCAAAAGCGTCCAAGCCATTCTGATAAGCAGATTCCATATGTTCATCTGGATATCCAAGTGCATCAAATGGCGACCCTGCTACTGAGTGTGCGTGTAATCCTACAAAGGGGATGTTTGATTCTACTCTATCAGTCATTTGCTCTCCTCGATAAGTGCGCTGCAAGCAGCAGTCATTTCCTGTGCAAGAAATCTAATGTTTTTCTTCTCTTCTTCAAAGTTTTCTAGAATCAATGTCCTGGTAACCTCCATAAAAGAATCTAAAAACCGAACCTGGTCTGAACTTAGCTCATAGTACTGAACTGGTAAGCCAAGGTTCGACTTTATATGATAAGGGATCTCATCGTAAGTTGTTTGATAATCTATTCTTGAAACATCTTTCGCCATTTTCTTTTCTTCCTTTCGAATCTCTCTATTGCTCTTGGTTTCTCTAAGTTTAGGTCGCTTCCCATAAGCTCTCTATAACCAGAGAAGGTATCTATTTGATAAAAGTTTTGTAGTTCTAGTGTCTTTACTTCTACACCACTATAAAGGTTCTCGAACACTTTGTCAAGAGAAAAGAACCGACCTACATAAGATTCTTTCATAGGTCTTTTTTTCTTTTTTCCGTTCTCGACAAAGAACCTCGCAACCTCCATTGACTTGAAGTGCTTCGTTGTCTCTTCCAACTGGGCTGTGCTAAGTGTAAACCCAGTCTGAACACCATTTATAACACTCTTTCCTTCATAAGTCAAGCAAAAGTTGTTATTTAATTTTTGTATCTCGCCAACGCCTTTTCCTCTTCGTGAAGGCTCTATAACGTCGGGGTCATACACTCCCTGTGGAAAGGAAACCCAGAACTTATCAAAGACAGACCATTTAGAAATCTTCCTTGATATCTTGTTTGCTACATTAGCCCCATAAAGAATTGACCAAGCAAGGCAGTCTCTTCGTTCTCGGTCTTTTGGGTGAATAGGAAGGTAGTAAATAGGAATTCTTATGTGCTCGAAGGTCTCTCTGAGTCGGTTCTTCATGTCTATACTGAAAGGGTCCATTACCCAGTCGCCAACTATCTCTCTTATAAGAGGCTGGAACTCTAAGTCAGAAACTACCCATATAACTTTACAGCCAGCAAGAGCACATTCATAAACTGATCGCTGAATAGCATAGTAGTCTTTATCCAGAGGCATAAGGCAGTCGTGCCAAGGAAAAACATAATCAACTCGCTTTTGACCTGCTATTGGGATAATGCCTGCTAAGTCACTCGCTGTTTTCATTTAGAGTCTCCATAATAAAGTTCAGGTAGGCGAAGTCACTATTATAACATACTTCCTGCTTTTCGTAAATAAAAGAAGTGCTCTCGGTATTGTGCCTTAGTGGTCGGTCGATATCAAAGACTTCTCGCTTGTGAGACTCATAGATAGTATCTGGGGAAATGCCGTTGGAGGTTAATAGGTCTTCTATTTTGAACCTGCTGTACAATTCTGAATACTGTTCTTCATTTACCTCTGACTTTGGAATAGTGCTGTATGCTACAAGGTCTTTTATGAGAGGGTTTGAATAGCGAAGTGTAGAGTAGAACTGAACCCTCTCTATGAAGCCTGGCTCAAAGGTTAGTTCCTCAATAGTTATTCTTGCTCCGCCCTTTGTTATATGAACCCAGTCTAGAACTCTAACTTTTTCATTACCTCTTTTCACGGGATCTGGAAGGTTCCTTAATCCTTCCTCGTCAAAGATATGCAAGTGTCCGTAAGTGACCTCAAACCTTTTCTGTGAAGTTAGAAGGCTTAGAGACTTATCTCCAAGGGTTGCGTTTCTTACTTTGTCAGAGAAGGGAAGAAGCCCCGAGAGCGACAGGTAGAAGTAGGATCTCTTCCAGGCTGAAAGCTCTTCGGGTTTGAGGAAGGTGGGTTTTTTAGGCTCTGCGTAAATAAGGGGATAGCCCTTCTTCATTGCAAAGGAGAGCGAGTCCAATGTAGCACCGAAAACAAGGTTCTCATAGTGCATTAGTGTTCCTGTCGGTTGGCTCGGTAGGCTGAGATAGTGTGCGGGTAGTGCTTTTCCATTAACTCCAGCATTGCCTTTGCGACTTGCTGAATCTCAAACTGGGCTCCTTCGTGGTCACGAAGCCCAATAAACTTGAGTGCATTGAGTAAAGAGCATGACCCAATATATTGTGTATAAAGGTTTTGAGGAAGAATACCTCTTGCCTGCTCACGACACACTCCATTTTTCAGCAGTTTGTTGAAAAGGTCGAGTGATTGGTGGTGGTGCCACTTGATAGCATCGCTCGCAAGATGTGGTGGAACAGGGAGAGGCGAACCTCTGTATTCACTCAGATCTGGGTTAACCAGATCTTCATTGCTTGCCTGGCGATTGGTCTTATGCTGAGTCCTGAAAGACTTTGGTTCGTAGAACTGAATATCCACGTCTGTGTAACGACGTGAAATCTCGTTATAACTCCAAGTCCGATGTCGGTGGTGCTGAGAGCGAACGAAGAGAGGGACAACAAACTTAAACGTCAAGAAGCAGTGCTCCAATGTAGAAGTGTGTTTGTGCTTGACGAGATAGTTAATAAGTTTTTTATCTTTCTCGTCAAGTTTCTTCTTCTCAACACCGAAAGAGATTCTTGCAGCATTTACAACTGTTTTATCTGAACCTACTGCTTCGATAAGTTCAACACTTCCGATGCTATCTCCGTAGAGATAAAGCTTGTTCTCTTCTTTACTCATTCAACCCTCAACATAACCTAAAACATAATTTTCAGAAACAAGGCTTACCTTGCGACCACTAACCTCGACTTGTTGTAGCATGTTCGAGGGGAATACGACGAGGCTCCCTTGCCTCCACCTGGTGTTACAGTCAGAAGCAGCCGTTACAATCTTGGCTACCTCGAACTCTGCTTTTGGCTGAAAGCCCTCGGGCAAGAGAACATCTTTCTGCTCTTCTTGCTCCGAGACTGACAACTCCAATAAAAGATTTCTATTGGTAGGCATGAACATCTATTGTACTCGTTTCACTGTGGCGTAGAAGTCCATAAGTTGCTCGGGGTCTACGTCGTTCTTAATCATTCGGAATGCTTTGACGGCGAGAGAAATCTCATCCTTCTCTAACCAACCATTCTCAACGTAGTTAACCTTCAAAGCACGCTTCTGTTCTTTGAAAGGCTCCATTGCATCCTCAATGGCTGAGAGCGAAGCAATATAGTTGATGATGCGATCCTCTTTCTCTTCGGATGCTGTCTTTACTGAATCAGTCATAATATTCTCCTTGTTGTTTGACTGTGTGCTTTACTATAGCACGATTAATATCTAATGTCAATAGTTTTTTTATTTCTTCTAACTTTTTATCCAAGTCATTCACATTTTGAGAAGCCGCAATCTTTACAAGTCTTGCAGCCGTCCTGATAAATCATTCCCTCGGTGCTTCCACATTCAGGACAAGTCTTGTCACTTGCTTCGGTTCCGTCAACAATGTAGTTCTTTAAGATTCTGGAAACACACTTTGAGAATGAGAACATGTCGCTGCCCTTATCCTTTTGTAGTTGCTCTACCATAAACCTTACCTCTGAACCATGTCGCAAGCCAAGTGAAATCATTCTTGTAAAAGCTGAATTGTTCGGGTTATCGAACACCTTTACAACATCCTTTATAACACCGTCGTCTCCGAAAGTCAAGTCATATCTGTTATCTTTTGACTTAAAAGAATTCTTTTTTAGAGAACCTGTTTTGTGCTTCTTTGGAATCTCGATAAGACTTGATTCTCCGCCAAGGATTTCATAAGGCTTGCCGTCCATCTTGCCAACAAGAATCGTCCAAGGCTGACCCTGAATGCTTGTGTGGTGAATGTCGCACTCCAACTCTTCTGGTCGCTTGGGTGCGGAACGTTGTGGAAACTCTTCTGTCCTAGTTGCCTCGTTGTTCGTAACTAGAACACCTGAACGTGAGCCATCAACATAAACTGTGATGCCTTTTAGTCCTCGCTTCCAACCTTCTCGGTAAAGTCGCTCAACTACTGCTGGCTCTGTGCCTGCTGGCAGATTGATGGTTGATGAGATAGCATGGTCGATAGAGTTCTGAATAGCCTCTTGAATTTCCACTCTCTTCATCCAGTCAATTTGGTCTGACTCAACAAAGAAACTTGGAAGCTCCTGTCCTGGGTTTTGAGCTAACCACTCCTGTGCATTGTGGTGGAATACCTGAAACTCTTTCCAGCCGTCGCCTAACTCATCTACAAAGTCTGGCGTAATATCTACCTCGTCGTGAGATAATTTACGTCGTCTAATATAAGAGTTCCTGAACACTGGCTCCAAGCCTGAGCTTGTCTGAGACATAATAGAAACTGAACCAGTTGGGGCATTTGTCAAGATAGAAATGTTTCTTCTGCCGTGTCGAGCAATGTTTTCTTTTAAGTCTTGAGGAAGACGTTGGATAAAAGCATTATTCTGCTCCTTGCCCCAATTGAAAACAGGGAATGAGCCTCGCTCTGTTGCAAGGTTTAGGGACTCGCCATAAGCAGTGTTACGAAGTGTTTCGTAAATGCCTGTGATAACCTTAATGGCTTCGTCGCTATCGTAGGCAAGGTTCATTCTCGCAAGGGCGTCTGCCAAGCCGTGAGTTCCTAAGCCAGTTCTTCTTCCGTCAGCAGCAGCAGATAAAAGCTTTGTCCAAAGCTCTGTCTCGTCTGGTGTGTCTGCTGCTTCAAGAATCTTATTTAATTTTTCTAACTCCAACTCAACCAAGTCGTCTGAAAGTCGCATAGCAGTTGAGACTGTTTCTGTAAACTTCTGAAAGTCAAACCTTGCTTGTCCCGTGAAAGCATTATCAACAAAGTTCTTGAGGTTTACTGAAATAAGACGACAAGAGTCATAAGCTGAAAGAGGAATCTCGGCACAAGGGTTTGTGCAGATAGTTGCGAAACCTTCTTCTTTATATTCGTTTGCTGGAAGGTTGTCGCAAATGTTATCCCACATAAGAATGCCTGGCTCTGCTGTCTCTGTTGCTGACTGAACGATTTGGTCCCAAACCTCACGAGCACGAACTTCCTTCGTGTAGGTTGGCTCGTCGCTTCCAATAGGAAAGTGAAGGTTATAGGTCTCGTCTGCCTCAACTGCTCGCATAAAGTCGTTAGTAATCTTTACCGAAACATTAGCACCTGTAACCTTTGTCAAGTCGTGTTTCATTTTTACGAAGTGTGCGATATCTGGATGACGAACATCCATAGAAATCATTAGGGCACCTCGTCTGCCGTTCTGTCCAATCATTCTACAAACGTAAGAATAAAAGTCTGCAAACGACCAAGAGCCTGTAGTTGTGCCTGCTGAGTTATTGACGATAGAACCGTCTGGACGTAACTCACTAATGTCCAAGCCTACACCGCAACGGCGTTTGAATAGGTTCGCTAAGTCTCTGCCTGCGTTGATGATGGAAGAAACATTGTCCTCTGGTGAAGAAACCACTACGCAGTTCGATAAGGAAACATTTACATAGTTGTTTCCAATGCCCATCATGGGCGAACCTTGGGGGACAATGTAGGCAAAGTTGTCGAGGTGATTGAAAATCCTCTCTTCGGTTAGGGCACGAGGACCGCCGAACTTTGTTTCCATTCTGGCAAACTCCGACGCAAGACGTTTGTGCATGTCTCGTGGAGTTAGCTCCTGAAAGTTACCTTCTCTATCCTTTAGGCAATATTTCGTCATAAAGACGTTAGTGGCGAGTTCATCGCCATTGAAGTACTCTAAGGTGGCTTCACGAACCTGTTCTTCTGTATACATTATTAGTTGTTCTCCTTGGTTTCTCTTATCTTCTTTTGGTGTTCTCTATATCTATCTTTTAAACCCTGTGCTTGGTTCTTCACGATTTGACTTGAAGCCTGGGCAATTGTCTCACCAGTTGTTGCAGACATTCTTATCTTGACGTTACTGGTGTCCATGAAAATTGGGTAAACGAGTCCGTCTGGACCATTGCGATTCTTGGCTACAAAAATCCTTCCAGAGTTGGTATTCTTATCTTCGACTGTTCTTGAAATCGAGAAAATAAAGTCTGCGACGAAGCACTTATTGAAAGCTTCTGAGATAGACTCCATTGTAATAACTTCGGCATTAAGACCTGACCTATTCGTTTGCGATGCTGTCCAAACGGGACAACTATAAATTTGGGCGATTGCCCGTAGCTCTTCATAAATAGACTCTAATTCATTTCTTTTCTCTCTTTGAGTAGAAACAGGCTTCAATAAATCTCCATAGTCTACGATAACCATTCCAATGTCGTGCCCTCTTCTTACGAGCCTCTCTAGGTGTGCTTTCAGGGTGCTAGTGTTAGCTGACTTTGTAGGATACTCCTTTACAATAAGCTTGCCCTCAATCTCTTGGATTCTGTCAAAAACCTTTTCTTTGTTCGCTAAGACACTGCTCAATGGAATACCTGTGATGCAACTGTCATATCTCGTAGCGACAACGGTATCTGCAAGCTCCAGGGTGTAATGGACAACCGTCTTGCCTGAAAGTAAACCCTGAACCCCAAGATGAACGAGAGCCATGGACTTGCCTGCACCAGTTGGAGCGATGCAAACTCCCAACTCGCCTTTGCCGAGACCGCCGTGACTAATAGAGTCAAGTGACTGCCAACCTGTTGTAACTGGGTCTCTTGCTTTCAACTCAAAGCGTTTCTCAAAGTCAACAATGTAGTCGTAGCCGAACTCATTGCTTGAACCAAGGTTGATTGATTCGGTCATTGTCTTGGCTATCTCGTCGAAGCTTGCTGTCTTTACGAGGTCAACACACTTTATCATTGCTTTCTTTACATTCTGCTTTCGGCAAAACTCAAGAGAGGTGTCTTTTATATAAGGTGCCGTTGTAAAGTCCTCTGGTGCTGCTGAGAGTCTTGAGAAGAAATCTCTTATCTGTTTTTGGGCAACTTCGTTTTCGCTCTCCAACTCTGCTCTAACAATAGTGAGCATTGTGTCTCTTGTTGGGTGGACTCCGTACTTCTCACGATATCCGAAGACAAGCTTAACAAAGGAGCGGAGATAATTCAACTCTAGGAAGTCGTAGTCAAAGACTTCGATGATTTGGTCTGCAAAAACTCTGTCGTCCAAGATAAGTTGAACCAACCCCTCTTGGAATTTTGTGCCGTAGTGTGAGAAGTCGGATTTTTCTTTTTCAGTCATCATTGCAATTGCAGCCATTTCTTTTCCTATTTATTATTTTATAGTCTCAGGATAACACATTTGTTGTTAGTTGTCAACACAGATTCTTCTAAAGGTAGAATATAGTTCGCTCCAGTTGCCTGCTCCGAAGCCGTCTATAATCATCATCTTCTCGACCTCTGTTTTGTTGAACATAAACTGAAAGTTCTCTAAGGCATAACGAATTTTGTTTCTATCCTGAACTGAGATAAGCGGAGAGTAGAGTTGCATAATGCTGTAGTTCATCTTGATAAGGTCTTCATTCTCGCTAATGGCTGTGTGAACCTTTAACTGATTCTCCACACCCTCACAGAAACCTAATACCTCGCTAATAGTCACGTCCCTATCTTCAATAAGGAAAGGAATTCGCTTGGCGATGGTTGCAAGACCGACTCCGCCTACACCTGGTAGGTTGTCTGACTTATCACCTGCAATAGCTCTTGCTAAGGCAAAGTTCCTTGGGTGAATGCCGAACTCCTCAATGATTCTTGGCTTGTTCTTTACCTGCTTCTGAATAGGTCTGTGAACAACTGTCTCGTCGTCGCAAAGCTGATAGAAGTCTTTATCAGAAGAAACAATGATTTTGTGCCAGCCCTTATAGGTTGGGTCTTGGACTGCAAGTGAAATAAGGTCGTCTGCCTCAACTCCCTCTAACATCATCTGAATAACTGGTGTTTCATTTAGATATTCTATGAGCCTCTGCTGTTGCCAGATTTTGTTTTCCGTCTCCTGGTTCTCGGAGAGGATTCTGTCTGTCCTGTTGAGTCGAATAGGCTTCCTGCCTTCCTTATAGCTCTTGGAGATGCTGCGGCGTTTTTGTGAGCCGCCTGCACCGTCCCAGCAAATAATTACTTGATCTGGTTTGGACTCTCTACACAACTTTTGTAAAATCTTAAAAAAGCCTTTTACTCCTCCGATGGGTGCCCCATTCGTGGATAGACTTGGGTCTACAATGTAGGAACGATAAAAGTTGTTCGTTCCGTCTATTACTAATACTCGTTTGTTGCTCATTCTTTTCTCCAATAAAAAGCCCCTAGTTGACTTACTATATCAAACTAGGGGCTTGGTGTCAAGAAGAATCGTAAAATAAATTACTTTTCTTCGTCCTCGTAATAGTCCACGGCTGCGCCCTCTCGTTTATCAAACTTGAGAATAACCTCTTCGTCGATAAGCTCCAAGACTCGTGCTCTGAACTTTTCATTCTTTAACTTGTCCATCCAAGTTGTCTTCTGGAACTTTTCTTGTGTTCCGTCAGAATGAGTGAGAGTATACCAGGCTCCTCCAATGTTTAAGCTGTCAGAACTCTTGATAGCCTCCAACCAACTTTCTTCGTCTTGGACTCCGACCTCTGACCCCCACATAATCTTGAACTCACAGATTCTACCCTGCGTTCCAAAACGAGACTTCTCAATCTTACACTTCACCTGGTTACCAACTCGATAGCCGTGATCGTCAAGAATGAAAGAAGCCTTTCCTTTACGAGCAGTTAGAAAAATGCGAAGACTGTAAGTGTAGTGCATTGCCTTTCCGCCTGGTGTAAAGTAAGGGTTCGTCATTGCTTCCGCAACATTGCTCGTGATGTTCGTCTTCAACTGGTTTAGAACAAGAAATGTTGCTTCTGCATTAGCAAGAGGCACAACAAGTTTAGACATTCCCTTTGATAAGATTCTAGGCTTCACTGCCATAGAACTCAAAGGGTTGAAGTCTCCCTTGATATCTGTCTCGCTTGGAGTTAGTGCAAGACTGTCCCAAATAAAAACAAACTTCTCGTCTGGAAAGTTTGCGAGCAAGTCTTCTACTCTTTCTAAAACTTTCTCAACTGATTCAGTCTGAACATAAACTACGTCTGGAACATTGATTCCTGCTTGTTCCCAGAACTCTGGACTAATAGCGTTCTCGGAATCAAAATAGACGACAACCCTGCCTTGCTTTTGAGCATTGGCTGCAACCTGAGCCGCAAGGAAAGATTTCCCTGTTGATTCAAGACCAGCTATTTCAGTTACTCTGCCGACTGGAATTCCTCCTAAATGTCCTCGGCAAATAATGCTATCCAGCCAGCGGGCACCTGTTGGAATCCAGGCTGTAACCTCACTTGGGTTATCCTCAGTCAGGTTATAAGCAACATTTTGTCCCGACTTTTTGTTAATAAGAGAGCGAATGTCAGAAATAGACATTTTGCCTGCGCCCGTGTTGTTCTTCTTTGCCATTAGGCTCCTTTCTATAAAGTGAAAAGGGGAGTCTTTCGACTCCCCGTGGTGAAATAGATTAACTGCCTAAAAGTTCCTTAAAGGCGTCCTCTACATTGTTTCCGCTACTCGTGGTAGCGGTGGTGGAAGTGTTGTTTCCATAGCGAGTTGTCTCGGAAGACATTTCCTCGGCTGTGGCATCGTCAGCTAAGTACTCGTCCAACATTCGCTGGACGTCCTCTGGTGTCTTACGTTCGAAGAGTGTCGAGAACTCTGGAATAGTTTCCAAAGTCTGGGCGCACTCTTCTGGGGTCAAGTCCTTGCACATTGCAGATGTCTTACGTGAAGGCATAAGCTTTGTCTGTGGAAATGACGCTCCTGCTGGCTTGCCGTAGCTCAAAAGAAGGTCAGTTCCTTCTTGTGGGTCCGTGATATCGCCATACTCTGGGTTGAGGACAAGGTTGAGTAACTGCTCATAAACAGTTTTACCGTAGCCCCAAATCTTTACGCCCTGGTCTTCTTGACCTCGGACAATAACTGGTGAAAAGAACCGCTGGCGAGCCATGAGAGACTTTGCCATCTTGATGCTTTCCTCGGTGCTCTCGTCGAAAAGCTGTCGAATGAAACGGTCCAATGGATCGTCCTCGCCGAAGTTCTTCTTTGGTGATAAGAATCCTGCGTTCTTACCAAGGTTGTAGTGAAAGAAGAATTCCTTGAAAGGATCTCCATCTGGTGTTGGAAGGATGCGAATGGTTTGCTCACCATCTTCTGGACGCCAAAATTGAGACTTCTTAGTGCCTCCGCCTCGGTTATTCACAGCACTTAGCTTTGCCTTCATTTTGCTTAAATCAATACCCATAATTACTTTCTCCTATGTTGTGGGTTAATTACCCTTTAGTGTGCTTGACAAATATTTCAAGCACCTTGTTTTAGTTTAATTCTCTATCTGTTGTTGTTGCCTCGCCTACAACTGTTTTCCAGTTGAAGACACGAAATCCGCTATTATCTAAATCCCAGACCACCTCCTGCCCCTCGTTGAGGGTTCGCTCCTTACCATTCCCTTTTATTTTACCATTCAAAAAGGTTTCTGGTAAGTCATTTAATCGAATAAAGTTCATTTCTCGGTTTTCACCTGAACTCTTCACATAAGTTGCGTTATAAGATTTTACCAATTATTTCTTCCTTCCGAAGCCGTAAAAGCTTCTTTCCATTGTGTAATTCAACTCGCTGACGTTTTCAGCAAAGTCTTTATTTTTCTCGGGAACAACTCCCTCTTCTACTCGTTCTAAATGCTCGATTTCTCCCCACTCTTTAAACTGTGGGAAGTAAACAAGACTCTTGTTAGTTTCGGAATCTAGTCTTACAAAGATTCCTTCTTCGTTCTCAACCTCATTATCAAAAAGGTTGTATTCTTGCTTGACAATTACTGCCTCGCCTAACACTATTTCACTCATTGTCCCCTCCTTCTGGGTAAGTCTGAATGTTTGAAGTCCAAGTTTCTACAAAAGCGAAGTTGGTCTCATACTTTGTTGAATGAATCTGATAAGACGCTCCTTCGAGGTCTTTCATTTTCTCTTTCACTTGTTTGCTAACCTTTTTCAACACTTTATAGTCTTCTTCTAAGACTTTATCATTTACAGCGTAATAGTAGCATCTATTTGTCTCGTTGTCAATAGGAAAAAAGCTTTTTTCTGCTCCTGTCTCAAAATCAACCATTCCAATAGAGTAAATCCTTGCTTGTTCTGGATTCTCAATCTTATTATCCAAAACTGCCTTGGTTCTCTTGAAAACATTGAGCATATGAAAGGTATATCCTATTAACTCGTTTATCTTCTCATAATAATTCGTCGCTGTCAAGCTATTTTCTAAAATTTCTTCAATAGAAGGGTTGCTAATAAGGCAAAGTGAGCGAAACACACCTGACCGAGCATATTCTTGAAGGATGTTGTAGCAGATCCTGTCTTGGAGGTAGGCTGTTCTGCCTAAAAGCTCGTGGTCGGGTTTTATGTAGAGGACATCTACTTTGAATCGCTTGTCTAGGAACTTTAGAACCTGAAGTGACGCACCAGTGACGTCTCCTGAGCCAGCCATAATGAATAAGCACTCACCTGTGTCAGGCATTTGGCTGATAAACTTCGCCATTCTTATCTGCTTCTTATCATAGTCCTCGTGAGAGTCTCTTTTGGTTAGTCCGTAAGACCTGCCTGACTTGCCGAGACCTACATCAACATAAAAAACATTATATTGAGGATAGTTCTCAAAATATTTAGCAATGTTGCAACCTGCGTTGCCTAAACCTACTACGTTCATTTCATTTTCCTCATTTGTCCATAGTCTCTTCCAATATTGACTCCAACCTTATAGTCTCCAAGTGGTGTCTTGGAGAACGTCTCTATCAATTCTGGTAAAATAGCCTTGTCCTCTTCTGATAAGTCTATCAAAACGCTGTCGTGAACCAAGAACCTTATCTCGCTTTTGGTTTGCTGGAGCTTTTCCCAAACCTTTATCGCACTGTTCAAGAAAATGTCACTTGACGTTGACTGAATAAGATAGTTTAAGGCTACTCGCTCTTCTGCTGGAATAGTTCTTCCAAAAGGTGTTCTTACTCTTTCTCCGTCAAAGTGTTTTTTGACTAACTTATCCCTACTATAATACAACTCGGCTGTCTTGTCAAGAGAATTCGGATTATAAAGCCAAGAAAATATCTTTTTCTTTGCTTCTTCTCTATCAACCTCGTTGTTATAGATATTCTCGACGTTCCACTGGTGTAGGTCTTCCTGCGGCTGTGGTGTTCCAGACAAACCGAGTAGAGTTCTTAGTTCTGCTGCGTTGAAATCTATCTCAACCAACCAGTCATTTTTTGGTTTTATTACCTTGCGAAACTTCTTGTCTAATGTTAGAATAGGAAAGCTGCTCTTAGAAGTCGTTAAACGACCCGTGACGGTCCCAAACACATTATAATTCACACTTTGTGGTCCATTTCCTAACTTCTGTCTAAGGTGCCTTACTCGCTCTTCTGCGATGTGCTTGTTTAGAGCACTTTTATCTACCTCGAAGGGTTGGTGACTAATTTCAGAAGCCATTTTCATTGCCTTGGCTAAAAAGGAATGATTGGCTGGCTTCTCGTAGTTTTGGAAAACCCAGTCGCAGATTTGGTTCTTTACATTATAGAACTCTAATAGGAACCTCGTCGGAACAAGGTCATAGAAACAATGCTCGTTTAGAGAAATCTTTGCTGCACTGAAAGACTTTATAAATGCCTTCATTTTAGAAGACACTCTTTCCAAGTCAGCGGTGAGGTGTTCTGGGCAAACTTCAGATAAAGACTTGCCCTCACAATAAATCTGTGCGAACTCAATTCCTTCATTTCCAAACGAGGGAGAATATGCCCAAGTGTGTGTTAAGTTTTCTGGGATGTTATCAAAATGTAGTTCGCCTTCGGTGAAGACACCTATACATTCTTTTTTATCGTCCAGAGTTTGAAAAAGCATTAGAGCCTTTCTTAGAATTTAAAACCTGTAATCATTGTATCAAAAGAATTCTTATCTGTCAAGCTTCTTTTGTGAAAAAGTTCTGAAGTCTTGTCTAGGAAGTAGGGCTCCGTGGTAAGGCTCATTTGCCTGGAGCTTCTATACCTGTTGGCAGCAGTTGCTTCGGCAACGATTTTATCGAACCTTGCCTGGCTCCACTCTTTTCTCGTCTCTATTGCACGAAAGTAGAGATAAGTTCGTATCCAATGGTCCTCACTATACATCTTGTTTAGCTTTTGCAAAGTCACCACTTCCCTTGATTTTGTCTCGACCTTCGTGGTCGAAGTTCTGCTACAATACCTTGTCGTAAGGTAATATTGGTCAGCAGTATAGTAGGCATTATACATTCGATTCATCACAGAGTCAAGGTTTTTCATCTCCAAATCAACAATTCGGTCATAACATCTAGAAAAGAAGTCCTCGGTGGTGCGAATATTGTACTTTTCAAGCTTTCGTTTAGAGTAGGTGTGGGAAATATCAAAATACAATCGCCAAGGAATGTTCTTATCTATTCTGAATCCGTAACGATTGACGACGCTCCTGAATACCTTAAAATTTGGGTCTTTTATATAGCCCTCATATTTCACTTGGTCTAACGAATAGTTTTCTGGTGAAATATCTATAACCAACCCTGAGTGTCTGGGGTCAGATAAGTGAGATGTGCAAAACCCAGACATAGTAAATGGCTGGTGTAAACTGCGGGCGTGGTCCATAAAGGATTTTTCAAAAGTCTTGTAGTCTCTTATCTCAGGCAAGTCAGTATCATTTAAGGAAATAAAATCGTTTATCATGGACTCCTGGTAAGTTGCATAAGAGAGCATTGGATTCTTCCATGACTTGACAGGTACGATCTCTTTTAAAGTTTTTGAGTTGATGTTCAGCTTACCTCGGAGGTCAAGCTGTTTATAATAATCAGCCATCTCCTCAAAACATTCCTTTACGATATAAATAGCCTCGTGGGTTTCTTCTGTATCAGCAACTATCTCGGCGATGCGGTCCTGTTTAGGAACAATGGCAAACCCGTGAGTGTCTACTTTTCCGTAGAGCCCTCTGATGGTTGCCCTAGTCACTATTGGCTTTGCCTGACTTTTTGCTTGTGGAAATATGACGTCGTAATACCCAGAGTTGTTATAAGAAGGTCTTGCACCTTGAGTGCCATCTCCCGTCGGGGGTAAAAAAGAACTTTCAAATAAATATCTCATGAAGTGCCCTTCTTGTTTGATGGTGATGTCCATATAGTCTCTAGTTCAGTCTGGAACTTGCCGCCCTGAATGGTGTTCCTGACCTTGAGTATCTGAAAGTAACCCGAGAGCCCAAGGGCTTCTGCGTCGTGACTGAAAGTGTTTGAAGTAACATAGACCGTCATTCCTGGTTTGAATATTGGATTTCCAACCATATCTATATTAGCCTTATAAAGTGCCCAGGTTGCAGCATACTTGCCGTCAAACCCTCCCGACGTAAGTCGCATCTCGGTCTGGTACTTGGTATCTGACTTTGAGTACTTCACCTTCTTTGTTACGCCATTTTCATTTGCGGCGACGAGCCAATATATGCCATCGAGAGTGTCAGCGGATCTATTGGCAGTTCTTTGTGTCTCTGCGAGTGTGTTTGTCCCGTAAATGTAATAGTGTTCGATCAAGTTCTTCTGCTGGATGCCGTTCTTCAAGATACCGCTTGGTATAGCACCACTGTGAGGATTGTGTATTACCCCTTTCTCTATAGGCTTTGAAGTGCTGAAAGTTTCAGAGCGTAACGCAGGTGTAGACGGTGGTGCGACCAGCCTGGCGTCCCGAGTAAAAGATGACTTAGCCAAATTAACAATATCTTTAAGAAAGCTAGTGAGGTCGTAGGTCTCTCTTTCCCCCTTTTCCTGTACGTTTTCCTTGAACCACTCACCAAAGGTCTTAATGCCGACTGGGATCGCACTTATGGGAACCTCGTACTTAAGGCTGTTTTGAGTGTCTTTGAACATAAACGAACCAAAGCAAAATTCAAACTTACCACCTTGAAACCCTGGTTCTTCTTTTGCTAGGCTTATTATCCTATCTAGAAGGTCTCCGAGGTAGAAGAAGTGAATTGTAGCCCTCGGCAAACCTTCCACGGCGCCTTCAAAGAAGGGGTCCATCTCCTTTTTAATAGATGCGTCCGTAAAAAGCGAAGGAGCAAGAGTGGTGACTCGTGCAGCACTAACCTTGTCGCTCAGTCTCATAACCCCGTTTCTTGGGTTGTGGGCGGCGTATGCAGCAATATAAGTCATCTTGAATGCCATAACTTGACCAAGGAAGGAAGCATAGGCTTTTGTTCTCATATCCTTGAGCTTGCTTATTTCGCCTTTTAGTTTATCCTCGTAGCCTTTAGTTTCAGCCTCGGTCTTCTTTCTCGGGCTGCTCTTGGCTTTTTTAGTCAAACAAACACTTTCATTGAGTTTCCGCATTGCCGCTCTTTGCTTTTCGTCCATGCCAAGGGCAAATACATCCACTTTTGAAATATTTCTTTCGGTATACCCATGGTATTCCAGATTGAGGCTCAATGATCCGTTTTCATTATAATCAAGATTGTGCTTATACAAGTTTAAAGACAAGACACGTCTCGCCTCCCTTATCACTGCCTTTTCTGCTTCGGTCCAGTTAAGAGTTTTGTAGGAGGGCTCGTGGTATCCAAATTCAAGTCTAAGTATGTTTGTGACTCTAGATTTGTTGCCCTTGCAGTCATCCTTCTGACCTGGGTCTCTTGCTAACGACTCAAACAATTCAACATACTTGTACCTTCCTGTGGGCGAAGACCTTTCTTTGAAAAGCTCCTCGACTGATGAAAAGTGCATTTTTAGCTTTACCTCATACATTCTTCCTGCCGTAGCGACATTGTTGCCCGTCATATCGATTGAAATGTCTTTTATGCCAGCGCCTGAGCCTCTGGTTCCCCTATCTGATACTATGGAATCTATTGTTTGATGGTCGTCAAACAACATCTCGACCTTGCTAGTATTGCCTGCACTGTCTCGGCTTTCCTGAAATATCCTAACTCTCGGAACAAGGGAAGACAACTTCGCAGTTTCTAGGTTTACAAACTTTTCCATACCTTTCACGCCAAGGAGGTGAGACCTCGTTCTCTGTGCATTGTCACCTGTAATGCTTGTATAGAATTTTGGTGGATATTGTTTTACGTGAGTTTCTTCATAATGCTTAAGGTAAGCAGCGATGTCGGCGCTCATAAGAAACTGCTCGTTGGAGTTTATTCTTTTGGCTATCTCTTCTCTATGTGCTTTGTTGAGGGCTGTGGCTTTCTGATGTGCTTCTATCTGGTCTAATTTGGCTCCTCCATCACCGCCTGAAATTTCTTCCGCAGCCCAAACGACACCCTTTGCAAGGTTCTCGCCAAGACCTTCACCAACCCAAACCGTTCCATCCACAATGGCTCCGCCAGCAGAAGAGATAAGGTCTCCTGCGCCGCTCCAGAATCCTCCTTCGTCTTCCTCTGCCATCTTACTGTTCCTCCAAGAGGGCGATAGCCGTATTTAGAGGCATCGGAATATCTATCTTGTCTCCTATCTTTAGGTGGGACTCTGTTGGAACTCCATTGAACTTAGCAATCAACCACCAATACTTTGTGGTGCCGTAATGCTTGTGAGAGAGTTTATAAAACCTATCACCGATAGTCCAGGCGTGTGTTATTGTTGATAATTGAGAGCGTTCCTCTGATGTGAGTGCCTTAAAGTTCGGAGAGGAGTAGTGGTCTATCTTTTTTACTCCACGTTTCTCACGAAGGTCTTCGTAGACATCTTCTCTGTTCTCGTAAATTTCTCTATTTCTATATCTATTAGTCATAAAATTTCCTAACGCCGCCGCCACCTGTCATAGAATTTTTAAAATCATCAAGGATGCTTTGTGCTTTTTGAGCATCTCTCTGCTCTTCTTGTTGTGTCTTTTTTGGTGCATCGGTTGTGGCAGGTGCTTTACTATCGCCTGGGTTGGACTGTTGGGCTTTGCCTGCACTGTAAGGGAATTTTCCTGTCCTTAAGTTACCAGTGTTTCCTGCCCAGCCTAGAGCACTTTCGTGAATTACAGAAAAAGTGCAAGATAACTTTACAACCTTGGGATAGAGGTTACCAGCGTTATCACCGAACATGGCATCATCCATTGCTGGTTCAAAATTAAACCCAGATGAAGAACCAAGTAGACCGCCCTCTTTCGCTGTGGCTTTGGCGGCTGCGCCTGCCTTTGTGACAAAGTTCAAATACTTCATCCTAAGAAGAGGTGCATGGCTCATCCCTGATGTGCCTGAGTCCTTGACAGTATCATAAGAAGGATACAACATGTTGAAGAGAGTTGATAGCTTTTCTAGATTCTCCTTTGCCTCTTCCAAAGAGCCTGCCACAACATCCCAAGAAACATTTATTGTTCTTTGAGTGGATTTGAACGTTTGAATAGGGTCCATTCTTCCATATATTTCCTCTTTATCCCAACTGCTTTGATACTGATCTGAGAAGTTTGTAACAAATCCTTTAAACCTCACTTCCTTGTCCGAAGCAAGGTGATAGAAGTTTAGTGTATACCCAGCGTTTGCCTGTGTTCCCGAGTCATCCGAATTATGTTTGAAAGTAGACAATGGCTTCTCCAAAAAATGTTACAAAGTAAATAGTCCGTTAAGCCAAACTTAACTTCATGTCGTCGTCAAGTGCTTCGACTACTGCTCTTCCGAATTCCCTGTCGTTGATTTGAAGCACGATCTCTTTCTTCTTCGCCTCGCTGGAGGCGGAGTCTGGTGCTACAAAGGATATAAGCTTGTTGATGGCGCTTCCAACTGCTTGAGTTGCCTCTAATGCAGATAGTTGGGCGTTAACAACCACGAGGCGTTCCGCCTCATCCATAAGCTTGCCCAAGTTGTCTATGTTGCTGTCGTCGATGCTGTCAATAACTGTTACAAATTTTGCTACTCCGTTTTCTCCTGACAATTCTCTCATACCCTCTACCGCTGATGAGATGCTCTCAGAAATGCTACTGATGCCGCTTCCAACAAACATAAACGAGACACCGAGACCGAAGACGGCTGCTGAAATAATTCCGATTGCTATTGATGCGAGGATAGCTGCTGGAATCATAGCTGCAAGGATTGTAACGCCTGTTGCCAAGCCTGCTGCGAAGACAACAAATCCAATCCCTGCGAGAGCTAAACCAGGACCAAGGATAGCAAAGGCGACACCCAGTTCCATAATGGCACCTACGACTCTTGGCATCACGTCGATGGACTCTATTACTACTTTTAATAAGTTTGTGAATGAATATACTAGCAGGGCAATGCCTGCTGCTGCGAGTCCGATACCAAGACCTATTTGTAAAACTCCGAATCCTATCTTGATAAGACCGATGCCAAGCATTGCAAGAGGTCTTCCGAGACTTCCTATGCCTTTGCCAGCGGTCTTGCCTGACCTGCCTAGTTTATCGCTTCCTTTAGCCGCTACTTCGGCAGATCTGCCGAGAAGAAAGTTCTTCCCTGCTAATAGAGTTTTTCTTACAATGCCCGCTGTTTCTTGCACTGCGATAACACCTTTTACGATTCTTAGGGCTATAAAAGCCTTTCTAGCTGCGTAAACAAGACCAGTGGCGATGAGCAGTCCTCGGACTAATGTTTGGTTATTCTGTGCAAAGTTAGCTATAGCTGATGCCGCTAATGAAAGTGTATCAACTATAGGCATGACAACGACGGCGAGTGATTCCATGGAGGCTTGCAACTTCTTTGTAACACTAACTGCTGCTTCCTGCCTCTCTTTGACCTGCTCTGCTGTTAAGCCGAGCATCTTGTGTTCTGCTGCCATCTTTTGACTGCTAGAGCCAAACATCTTCGCTGCGACGGACATATCTGAAATGCCAGCAGCGTTTGCGAGTGCCATTTTCTCAAATTTACTCATTGAGTCAAAAGACTTACCAGCCATTTGCAAAGAGTTCTGAAGCATTGCAACTCTTTGTTCTTCTGTTTCTGCTGTTAATAATTCCATCGAATTAAGGAAAGGTCCGCCGAGGACAGCGTTTAGTTGACCTGCTGCGTTTGCTGCGCCTTCAAAAGTATCAAATTGTTGAGTGATGCTCAAAAGGTCACTCATTTCTATACCCAACTTCTTGGACTGGAGTGCTAGACCTTTAAAAACCTTTCCAGCTTCTGAACCGTATTGAGCGATTTTAGGTCCAGCGGCTGCGAATTCTTGCGCCATTTTAGCAGGTGCAACACCAGCGTTCATAGCAAATGTTCTCATACTCTCTGCTTGAGCTTTCGCTTGGTTACCTGATAAGCCCATTACTCTTGTTGTGTATTCTATCTGTGAAGCCGTGGTGTCTGAACTGATTCCGATTGATTCCAACTCTGTTGCTGTCGCTGCGAGAGCATTTCGTGTCTCCACGCTCATAGAAGTGAAGCCGCTCATGTTATTGAAAAGCGATTGTGTTGCTGCTGCTGCCTCTGAAAAGCTAACCCCAAGGGCGTTGTTGGTGGCAGCGACAGAACCGATAGTATCATCAAAAGAGTTTCCTGCGCCAGTTGCTTTTGCAAACTCTGTTCTTGCAGACATTGCGGATACAACAGCCGTACCCATTGAATCAATGAAGGCATCAAAGGCTGCGCCGCTTATTCTATCTATACTGAAGTTTTTCTTAAATGCGACCCCAAGTTGTTCAATGGAGACTTGTGACTTGGCAATCTTGTCTAATATTGTGTTTTCGTATTTGGCACCAATAGAGCCAACAATGTCGAGGATTTCTTCTTGTGCAGCCTTCTGCTCTTCTATTGCAGATTTTATTTTTTCATGAATCTTTTGCTGTTTTTCTAGCTCGGCTGTTGCCTGCTTGGACGCTGAAAGGTTCTTTGCCGCAAGCTCTGCTGACATCTTTCCTTGCTCAAAGAGAGTGTTGAGCACAGCCCTGTCTGCTTCCTTGACTTTTAGCTTCAGGTCAAGTATTTCGGACTCTGTTTTCCCCAGTCTCTCTGCTTCGGCGACTAACTCTTTCGCCAACTTCTTTTGGTCTTGGAGTGACTTCAGCTTTTGCTCTGGTGTTAATTCAGCCATCTACTCAGTCTTATCCTTGGAATGGGTACTTAATACCCGTTGTTCTTTCAAAGCCAGCAATGGCTTTTCTTAACTTAAATTTGTCTTTGTAGACTCTGGGGTCACTTAGTCCATACTTTGCAACAGACTTCATATACTTCTTATCTCGACCAAGGGTCTTTGCAAAGGAAGATATCTCCTGCTTGTTTCCCTTTATCTTTACTGGGATAGTGCCGCCGCCGAACATTCTCGACAAGATTGCTTGGATAGCTGAACCAAACATTCTAAGGAAGATTTCATTCATTTGACCTTTACGGGCTGCGCCGAGGTCAATCTCGATTGGTGTGATTTCGTTAGTGTCGCTCATTTTAATAACCTCATAGTTATAGTGTATCTCCTGTAATTAGTTTCTTAACCTAAATAACTTACAAATGAAAGAGAGGATGGATGGAGTGGGCTCTGGAGGTGTCTCCGTTCTTCCTAAATTATCTATATGTTGCTTCAACTTTTTTAAGTTTTTCTTTGACTGCTCTCTTTTTTTTATAAATTTAGACATTTTCTTTCCTCTTGCCCCTCTTACAACATAATTATAGGACCAAAAAAAAGACCAAGTTGCTAGGCTTGGTCTTAATCTTATCTACTACTTTTAGTCGCTGCTTTAACAGCATCTGATTCACTCTTGAGTTGTTTTGATAACCTCTCTACAAACCAGTTTCTAAGACCTACTGGTAGGTTGTACGCCTCTATGAAGCTCCATCCTCCATGGTATTTTAGGAAGAAGAAAACCTCATAGACTTTTTCCATATAATCAGGTCCGAGCCCAAAAGAAGTCCGCACCTAGCGGAACCTCCATTTCAGTAGTGGTATGACACTCTTGACAGTCGAAATCACTTCGAAGTTCGATATTGGGGACTGATGCTTTATAAGCCTCACGAATCGCTCGTGATTGCTTGCCAGTCATATGCTGCACTGCTTTTGCAACTGTTGCAGTGTCTTCATGACCTGAAACTGAGACAATCATTGCGTTCAGTTGATCTTGCACAACAGTCTCTGCGAGACCTGCTTTCTTCCTGTTTGCCGAGGATTTTAACAACTTGTTCTCGTCGGCACCTGTAAGAGGTCGCAGTTCAACCTCCCAGCCGTTGTCAAGCGTAACTGCAAAGTTTCCTCTGTGGTTCTGTTCGCTCGCTTCTACACTCTTTGCAACGGGAGTAATGCACTCCTCAAGGTCGAATGAGTGCTTCTGATTAGCAGAGCAATTCGGACACGTAACCTGTGTGATATAGTCATTGCCGTAGCCGTCAATTCTTGCTTGAATGAGAACAGCATTCTTGTCCCCAACCAATAACTGTTCTGGGCTGACCTTCGAGTCAACTAGAATTCTTTCCAAAAACTTGTCTAGTGCAGTGCCCTTTTGAAGAAGAGTTCTATTGGATAAGATATCTTCTTCTGCTGTAGTCATTTGTCGGATCTCAATCGTATCTAGACCATGAAGTGGGTGCCCTTCCCCATAGAACTTTCCTTCTGATGGAAGAGTTAAGATTGTAGTGGGACGAACAAACTCCAAAGGAGCGGGTCCAGATTGCGCTGCTTGCGATGCAGCAGGAGAAGAAGGAGACTTTTTAGCCCCCATTCTTTCTTCATTATTTCGCATAAACACCTTCTTTCAGTTATTGTGGTAGGTTTATTATAGAATAAAATAAATGGAATGTAAAGGACTATTTAGAAATTATCAGGACCATTCGCTGCGAAAGTCTTGTAGCTCGCAGAGTCATACCGAAGCTCTACCTGAATCTCAACCATATCGTCTGAAGAATAATCCAACTCTCCAAACTTAACGTCCTTAATCCAAGGGTTCTTGAGTTTCCAAGTTTCAATAATCCTGCCGTTGCCGTCTAGCTGGTTGATTGATACTTGACCCAAAGCCCCTAGTGATTTAGACTTGCTCATTGTTCCCAAGTCCAGTTGGTGACTTGGTGCTTCGTATCCTGCTTCGTTAAGTTTCTCCATCAAAACTTCGGAGGCGTCTGGATTGATTGGGTCGATCAAGCTAAAAGACACTGTACTCCACTCAACTCTTCCTGGGTAGTAGAAAGTGTGGTTCAAGTACTGGTGACTAGACTCTGAAACTGTGAATGAAGGCTTTGAAACCTTCTTAATTGTATAGACTTCAATATCATCAATGCTGAGAATCCATCTGTATGCTCGCTTGGGCTCGTAGCCTGTGCCGTCTGACCAAAATGCCATGTTAGTAATCTCCTATAAAAGTAGTATTTGTAATAACTAGGTTGGACTTTTATTATCCAACCTAGTTTGTTTTCTATTAATCGTCGAACGATGCACCAGTATTAGTGATAACAAAGTCGATTGCGATAAACTCAATTGCACGAGCAGGTTTTAAGAAAACCTTTGCATATGCGATGTTTCTATCAATAAGTTCTGGTGTCGTAGTTGTCTCGTCAAGAACAATCTTGTACTCGGTGAGACCAAAGCGAGACTGAACTGATGCGAGGAAAGGCTCTGCCTTACCCAAGAATCTATTCCAAGTAGCCTGAACATTCTGGTCGAACAACGTTGTTGCTGCCATTCTTGAAATCTCTTTCTTTACGTGAATCATTAAACGACGAACGTTAATTCTGTCAAGTGCCGAAGGAGTGATCTGAAGCGTCTTCTGACCGAATACTACAATACCCTCTGCTGGGAACTGAGCGATTGGGTTGATATTAGCCTCGTAAAGAGCATCTCTCTCCTTCGAGTTGAGGCGTAATCTAACCTGTGAAACAGGAAGCCCACCTGCGCCGCCTGAAAGACCGCCACGAGTGAAACCAGCAGGAGCAAACCATAATTCTGATTTCGCTGCTGATGAAGCCATTGTTCCAAGTGCCACTACTGAAGGCGGCATCCAAACCTTTCGGTTATTGATATCATCTGTTACCTGTACCCAAGGGAAGAAAGCACAGCCGTAGCTTGAACTTAAGCCTCTTGTCTTGAGTGAGGTGATTGCTTGAGCAACCTTTGGGAGTCTTCCTGACTCTGCCGAGGTATCCCAGCCACGAGGAGTGTAATCGTTCTCAATATCAATAATAGCAAGGGCATCTCCACGGTTCTCACAAACTGAAACCAATTTGCCTGTAAGACCTGGTGTCGCTACACCTGGGATAGTCATTAAGTTACACTCAACGACCTCTGGGTCAGCGACGATATCAATTGCCTTTGAGATAGTATTATAAGCGTAGTGTCCTACCGCTGTCTCATCTGCTGTGAGTCTATCACAAAAAGGCTCGACCTCTGTAATATCAAGACCATCAGAACCTCCGCAAAGAGGCATGGTGAATTTATTAAAACCTGCATCGAGAACATGCTCATAACTTCCACCTGCACCATTGAAAGACGTCTCTGCATTGAGCGAGCCAGCAGTAAACTTAGCGTCTTGACTGTCTGCCTGCTCAACCTTAACAAGGTCAAGTGAGAAAAGCTCTGTTCCTGCAAACATAGCTTCGTCACCCTTTAACAATCTTACGATATCTTGGTAAGACTCGTCAAAGCGACCGAGAGCGTCTGGTCTATCTGTGCTAATACCGAAACAAGCGTCCTTTGGTGAAGAAAGCTTTGTGTCCGATTTAGTATCTTTTCTTGTAACAAGTTTGGGAACCTGCTTGCCAGTGATGACGGTGTGTGATGGTAATGCGAATCCAAAAGGAAGAAGTTCAGGGTTCGCTGCGCCTGAATCTACATCTGAACTCACCTCAACACGAATGAACCTTGACTGGTTTGCGTGCTCTCCGATATGGGTATAACGCTTTTCTTCTTCTTTCCAGCTCATCTTCATATCACCAATTGCCGCTCCAATATACTTTGAAGAAGTTGGGTCAAGATTCATATTAGAGAATCTTTCATAAACAATTGGTGATGCGTCGTTGTCGCTTGCAGAGCGGACCAAAAGGGTGAAAGTTCCATACTTGACGAAATCGTTTGATGGTGGCTTTACGTCAATAATTGAGATCTTAAAGTTTCTCTGCTCCCACTCGCCCGAGTAAAGGCTGTGAATTCTAAAAAGCTGTGAGAGTTGTGATGGGGTAACTGCCGATGCTAGGTCAGCATAACTTCCCATGTATTGTGACAAGACCCATGGGGATGAAGAGTTGCCCGAAGTGTCGGCAGCTTTAGTGTGATCACCATAGCCAGCAATCGGTGCGGCGACGACGTGATTAATGGTGGCAGAGGAGAACGTACTCTCTAGGTGCTGGTCAAAAGTTGCACCCAAGAAGTAACCTTCTGTTGCTGTTGCTGCCGATGTGATACTGGCGTTTGTCAATGTAGGGTTTGTATTGAGTACTTTTCTGATATACTTCTTTGACTTTCTATCAAAGTTAACGATGAAAACCTTGTCTGTGGTACCTGAGACCGTTGAATCAGTTCCTAGATTTGCTGCTGGGATTGCAACTGCGTTATATATAGCGCCGTTATCAACTGTAATGAATGAACCTGGTACGTCACCAACGTTGTCCTGTACCAGCGTGATATTGTATTTGGTATCGTCCACAGAATCCTGTGCAGAAGTAGCTGATACCAAACAATCAGCGCCGACAAGGGTGATGGCTGAAGTGATTGCTTCTGCAAGTTCTTTGGTTGTGGAAATGTTACCAGTACCTACAACGACAGAAGTTGGTGATGTTGAACCATCGACAATTGTAGTAGAAGTGGCATTGCTAAATTTGATATCCAGAACATCAGTTAAAGCGGCGGCGTTTTCTGTAGCGAGGTGCGAGATGCTAATGTTATTCGTGTTAGCCACACCATTTCCAGTAACCTCTAGAACCTGTAAGGCAGATGTACCAGCATTTGCAACGCCGTCCCTAGTAATAGTGATTTTAATATCATCGTCAGACATTTCTGCTGCGACGGCTGAACTCGTGCCACCAGTATAAATAACAGCACCAAGGTGTCCGTTTGAAGCATCGCCGTCTGTATCGACGTAGATACCATGTGCCTTGCTCATAGTCCAACCAGCTTTGTTTCCAGTGGCGTCCTTATGCGTTTCACCTAAAAGACGAACAAATGTGATTGGAGAGCCATTTCTCAAGTAAGCCTGGGCAGCAAATGCGCCATAGGTTGGTCCAATGCGATTACCTTGTCTCCAAGCGTCGTCTGCTTGACCGCCTGCAATAGGTTCACCGAAAGTTTCAACGAACTCTGCGAATGAACTGATTTTTACTGGAACCATTGCTGGTCCTCTTTCTGCACGACCAATAATAACTGGTCCCATATTTTCTGCAAGTCTTGGCAACTGCGAATTGTCTACCTCGTTAACGAAAACGCCAGGTGACACAAACTTAAAACTCTTTATGGACATTTTTTACTTCTCCTTGAATAAAATGGAAATACTTATGTTTCATCGCTTTAGACGATGGTTTTCTCTAATAAATAGTCATTAGAAGCCCCAAACTCATTTTTTGGAAGTGTTTTTATTTGTAGGGTCTATGAAGATCTTTCAGGCTTATAATCGGGATTTAATATTGTTCTTTCCCTGGCAATCTTAACATCGACTACTGATTCCCTCTTTACATATTTAGGAGTCTCTTGATTTGTGCCGTCGCCGATAAGAGGAGCGAGAACTTTTATCTGAACAGTTGTCTCATATGTTCTCTCACCTTGCATATCGGACACAGTATTTTCTAATGAAAAGTCACCCTCTAAAAAAGCCTCATAGGAGTGACCATTGTGTTGAATCGTAAGGTAGTTTGTACCTCCTGGTTCTGTAATAAACGGATGAACCATGTCGTTGATTTGCTGTTGATATTCTGCTCTGAGAGATATCTTGTAAGTAATCTCTACGTAAACAGGCATTGGAATGGAAATTGTTTCGTATACGACCTTTTCCTGTTTTCTTGTTCTAAAGTTTAATTTACCTGTTCTCTGTTTAGATTGAGCGTTGGCAAAGTTTCCAGTCTTGTCTTGCTTTATCCTTCTTGCAACAGTTATGGCTCCGCCCTTATTATCTCTTCTATTAGGTATGTTGCCATAAGCGGTGCCCTTTCTTGCTGGGTCTTTTACCACTGCTGATCTCTCCAGTGTTATGAGAGGCATTATCAAGGCTCCTGAAGAGTCTCGGAGAGTCGGGTTGTTTTTCATCTGAAATGACTTCTCTCCAGCAACCCATTGAACTGGGACTTTCTGGAAGCCTTTGTTGGTTGTTGTCTTTACATCTAATTCTTTGTTTAGCCAATTGTAGGTCGCCTGATCTACATCCTCCAGAGAGCTTGGTGCGATGTCGATTTCTTTTAAGTCTTTATCTGCCATCGAATGAACCCTCTCTTGCCTTTCTGCAAGTTGCTGTTATCTCAAACTTGTGTCCTTCTTGACCGAAGAGATATCTTGGTTGGGATATATCTGAAATCTCGTAATACTCGTTATCGTAAAGAACGAAGTCTCCTTCTCTGACGAAGAGGTCTTGGTCCTCTGTTAATCTACGCTTATGAAAGTGTACCACAATGTTGCTTATCTTGTCAACCCCATAGTTTGTATAAGTTCTATCAGTCTCTGCTTTTTCTACAAGAGCATGAACTCTTATTGGTGGAAGATAGGTCTTTTCTATTGCCTCGCCATAGAGTGAGTGAAAGTTGGAGGTCTTCATGTCTATCGCATAATAAGCGATAGTCTGACCTATGACTCTTTCAATTAGTTCATCGTTTACTTGCTTTACAAGATCTCTCTCTTTCTTTCCAGCAAACATTGGTGGAGGTGGAGCATCTGGTTGTGACCATTCGTCTGACATTTATAAGCCTCCCTTATCCTGTGAAAATGGCTGTTGGAATCTTAACCATTACTCTGTTTGAGTTCTCGACAGTTTCTGCATCTGACTCTAATAACTTGCTGTAAGTTAATTCGTCGAGAGTTGTCTTTAGTTCATCACGAAGGGCTGTTTGCTCTTCCTTGCCTGCTGAGACAAGGGCATCGCCGTTCATTGAGATGTCATTGCCTGGAATAGGAATTGACGAGAACTTTGAACGAATAAGCCCTAACATCTCTTTTGATAAGGAAAGTGCGAATCTTCTAATCCACTGCTTACCAATAGAGTTAATATTTTTATAAGGAATGTTCTGTAAAGGCATAGTGTTCATGTTATTTACACCTGTCTGTCCAGTTGACCCTGCGTTGGTTTCTTCTGCCCAAGTATCAGTTGGATAAACGAACTCTACCCAAATCTTTCCTGGTGAAGAGCCTGTTGGTACTGGGAAGATTCTTAGTTTGTTGTTTCTAAGCTCGTATGAATGGTGAGAACTTCTAACGTAGAGAGACTCTTCGTAAGCCTTTGCTTGCATTTTGTTTTGCCAGATAGGAACAACTTCGTAGGTTGAGTCGTCAGCGTACTGACCATAGGTTGATAAGTTTCCTAAAACATTTACGCCATTGTAGTAGCCATAATACTGCCACATAGCCTTGGGAGTCTTATAATAAACCTTTTTGATAAGAAGTTTATTTGCGTCGGAGACACCTGTAAGACCTAGTTCAGCCTTCAATTCTGCCGACATGCTAGTTACTATCTTATTTTGTAGGTCATAGTCTTGGACGTCCTCTGTTAGGTCGATAGAGGCTGAGTAGACCGTCGTGTTGCCTCCTACTCCAACTTCCTCTGAAATACCCGATGAAACTCTCCTCGCATAAGCGAAGTCAAATCTAGGGTATAAGAGAGAGACATGAGACTTCTTATTTACAACTGCATTTTCAGCAACTGTTTCTGTAATCATCCCGTCTTCGTCAAAAGAACCTGTTGTGTTTCCAAGTGAGTTAGAAAGAGTGTTCTTTGCCTGGTGAATGTTCATGATATAAGAATATTCTAATACCGCTTCTTCGTAAGCTGCGAATACCTGTTCCTTGGTAAGTTCAATATCAAGGACATCACCGCCTAGTTTTCTGTAAGTATAAGCAACTTGGTCTGCCGAGCCTGATAAGAAGGCATCGACCTGTAGCTGTGATGTGGCAGTTCCGCCGTCTGAATCGAACCAGTTAGCAGGGTCTGCGTAGATTCCAAAAGGAAACGAGCTTACAAGCTTTACATAGTCGGAACCTGCGACTGCGCTGATAGTAGGAACGGTGTTGTTCTCTGGTAGGACAATGACGCTTGTTGTCTGTGCTGGTGTTAGTGTGGGTTTTGCCATTTAGGACTTCCTCCGCATTTTCTTTAGTAAGTAGTTTGGCAAATACAAAAAAAGCCCCAACCAAAAAGGAAGGGGCTCATTTGTTAGAGTTAGACTCTAAGTGTCACTATTCGAATTAACCCTCAAGGTCACGAATAACAACAAGACCGTACATATCAGGTCGTACCATCTTCTTACCGTAACGAGTCATCACTGCCTTGCGAGGAGTGAAGTCTTCAGCGTTGAAGATTGTAGGAGTAACCTGAAGTGGTACATATGGAGCATAAACGAAGCCACTCTCAAGGAATGAACTACCCTTACGACCAACAAGAACCACGTTACGTGGGAAGTAAGGGTCTACGTGGAGATCCCATTTCTTGTTGATTGAACCGATTTGAACAGCACCGACTGAACCAGTAGAATCGTCGTGAGTGACCGAAGCTCTGAAACCAGCAGTGAACTCAAGGATGTTAGCAACCTCTGGTCCACAAACCAAGAAGTTAGCACCACCACGAAGAGTCTTTCTGTAGATGTCGGCTGAAACGTCGTTGATAGTCTCAACGAGAGTCTCATACCATTCGCTTACTGAACCTGTGAAGTCAGGTGGTGAAGCCAATGATGTTGCGTCCTTACCAGTCAATCGGTTAACGAAAAGTCCTGGGCGACGTGACCAGTAAAGCTTGTTCGCAGCAGCGCCAGCGATAAGGTCTGAAAGGATTTCCTGGTCGATTTCCAAAGCAATCTGCTCTGAAAGAATTCCAGTCAATTCAACTTCTGCGTCCAAGTTGTGATAAGCGTTCAAGTCCTGAGCAAGCTCTGGAGTCCAAGAAGCCTTCAACTTACGAGTTACAGCAGTGATAGCTGTTGAGTCAACCTTGATTGCGATTTCTGGCAATGCTGATGAACCTTCCATTTCCCAAGCAGCAGCACCTTCGAGAGCGCCGAGTGCGCCGCCGTCGGTGAAGTTATCAGCCATGGCGAATTCGATGTAGCTAGTTGCTGTCTCGCCGGCGCCCGCTGTTGGGACGACCAGACCGAGGATGTGAAGAGTAAGAGTTGTTCCCTCAATTTTGCTTAAGCGACGGATGACCTTGTGCTCTGTGAAACTCACAACTGCGCCTGTGGCGTCGGTGGTGATGATTGTGCCCGCTGAAACGTGTCGTGCGTCTTTGGACAACTTTCGCAAGTCGCCCTTTTTGCTAAGTGGGTGACCAACGAGTACGTTGGTGCCCGCAGCGTTGACTGAGACCTCAGAAATAGTAACTGTGTTCGCTGCACCGCCAGCGGTGATAGCAAGTAAATCTGCGTCGAACTCAATCAGCTTAGCGTCTTCGTCTGAAACATTACCGTTAAGAACAACAGTGTCATCAGCGGCAAGGGCGTCTGTTGCGATACCACGAGCAGTCGAGAAACCGTGAACAAGGTTCTGGAACTGTTGTGCTGGATTAACGTCTGGGTTTAAAGAAACGCCAGAAGTTTCGATTCCTGAGCCAACAACGTTACCACCGTATACTGATGGTTCTTCTGCTGCCAACTGACCGTCACGAGATGCTGATGGTGCTTGCTTCACGAAGTCCATGAAGAAAACAAGACCACTTGGCAAGCTCATTGGCTGAACTGAAACAAGTTTCTGAGCCAAAAGACCGCCGAATACACGACGAACGATTGGGAATGCAACTGCTGCGAAGCCTTCTACGTCGCCACCAGCCATTGAGTTGGACTCACGAAGTAATTCCTTCGCCTGGTTCTCTAATAGAACCGCCATTTGATTTCTGTTGAAGTCTCCTTCGAGACCCTCAAGAAGACCAGTCTTTTCCCATTTGTTGAGAATAGCCTCACCTTCTTTAGAAAGGTCACGATTTACGATCCCTTCTGTAAGATTTGTTAAAATAGACATTTTGTTTATATTCCTCCTAGAATTGATTTATTTTGTCTTTTAGTTAGCTGTTGTTAATTCCAGCTAATCGCTGCATTCTTTGTGAGAATGTATCGGTTTGTCTTGGAGTAGCATTAGCTCCTCTAGACGCAAATGGCGAAACGTTTCTCTTTACTGCTTCACTCAATGTATTTGGTGCTGACTTCCTAGAAGTCTCGCTACTCAACATTGTGTTTTGAAGTGTCTCGAAAATTGTTTTCGCTTCATTAACCGAACCAGCACCCGTAATGGACTCGACAATTTCGTTTTTCTGTCGCTCATTCAAAGAGGCATTGTTTAGAATGCGATTCGTGTACAACAACTTAGCATTGGAAAGATTAACTTCCGCAAGTCGCTGTGTGATTTTGTCAATAGCAGAACGATATCTCTGCTGTTGAGCACCAAAACCCTGTGTCTGACCCTGAAGCTGTGCGTTCTCCTCTTCCAACTCTTTATTACGAGTTGTTAAAGTTTGAATCATTTCTTCTTCTTCGGTAAGGACTGGGGTCTGAACTTGCTCAACTTCATCTTCTTCAAGTTGAAGTGCAACTTCTTCGACCTCTTTTTCCTCTTCCATAGGAATAGAAATAATATCTTCTCGCTCTGGCTTGTGGTCAATCTCAAGGGCTTCTAGATTAATTTCTTCATCTTCTTCGATGGTTTCCAACTCTTCACCAAGGTTGAGTTCGATTTCTTCTTCAAGCTCTAACTCTTCCTCTTCGAGGTCCATAACAGGCTCTTCTTCGGGCATTCCCAAATCCATTCCTGCTTCTTCTTCCTCTGCTTCAATCTCTGCACGAAGTTGGGCGAAGTCAATTTCTTGTGGCTCGTCGTCTTCTGGACAAGGGCAAAGTCGCTCACCTGAAAGGTAAGAAGGTGCAGCCATTTCTGGTCCCATTCCAGAACCCATAGCCATTTCTTCTGTTAAAGCTTCTTCTTCTTGCTCTAAAAGACGTGAGACTGCTGAACGCATCTCGTCAGCATACTTCTCTAATAATTCGTTTTCTGCGCTCTTAACGGCAGCCTCTTTAAGGGCTTTTGCGTCAACAAGGGCTTGTTCTAGTAAATTGGACATTTATTAGTCTCCTCACTTTCGTGTTCAATAAATGAAAAAGTCGGTGTTTTTCTCTAATAAATAGTCTTGTAGAGCGTGAAACGACAGTTTTGTAACAAATAAAAAAAAGGGGGTCCGAAGACCCCCCTAAAACTAATAAGTTTTTATGTTTTATCTGCTAAAAAGCAAATTATACAGTTACTGTACCTTCGTCATCTGCGAAGCAATAGAATACTGCGATACCAGTCTTCGCTTCATCAAACGTGAATGTAACGTTACCAGTAGACATATTGATCTCCATTGGAGCAATCATCTGCTGAAGGTTACCACTGACTGTTTCGAACAACTGAATGAAACTGCCTGTTGATGGGTCGAAACCAGTTGGGAACGAAGAACCGTCAACTTCGAGTGAAGTAACGCTTGTGAAAGCGATCTTGTTGTGTCGGTTATTCTCTCTTGTCTCAAGTGAGTCAAGGCTTGACGCTTCAGAAGAAAGCTGACCAGAAAGGTTAGCCTCAAGTGAAGTGATTGAAGAGCCTCGTGCAACAACCTCTGATGAAAGGTTGCCTGAGATAATAGCTTCTGCTGAACGAGCAGTTGAAGCTTCTACTGAAACAGCAGCGTTGATTGAAACAACGTGTGATGCGATTGCGTTATCATTCACGAGGTCAACTGCGTTGATAAGTGAAACGATTTCGACAAATGAATCCTTGTCAGCATCTGCTGAAAGAAGAATTGCGTCTACACGAGCCTTCTCTGTTGAAACCTCACCTGAGAAACGAGTCTGAAGTGAAGTGTCAGCAGTTGCTCTTGCAACTTCTTCTGAAGAAACACGAGTTGTAAGTGATGAATCACCAGCTACTCTTGCGTCTTCTTCTTGTGAAAGACGAAGTTGAATAGAAGTGTCGGCTGCTGCACGAGCAACCTCTTCTGATGACAAACGTGTTGTAAGTGATGAATCACCTGTTCCACGAGCAGACTCTTCGCTTCCGAGTCTAGTAGTCAATGATGCGTCAGCAGCAACTCTTGATGATGACTCTGTTGAGACGGCTGCGTCCTGAGCGTCTTCTTCCTGTGAAAGGCGAAGCTCGATTGAACTATCAGCAGCAACTCTTGACGATGACTCTGTTGAAAGAGAAATGTTAAGTGAAGATTCTGATGAACGAGCAGTTGAAGCCTCAACTGAAAGAACAGTTTCAAGTGAACCGTCGGCAGCAAGTCTTGTTGAAGACTCGATTGAAACCTTTGACTCAAGTGAAGTATCAGCAGTTGCACGAGCAACTTCTTCTGAAGAAACTCTTGTAGTGAGTGATGAATCACCAGCTACTCTTGCGTCTTCTTCATTTGACAAACGAGTTGTAAGTGAAGAATCTGCGAGACCTCTTGCTGTCTCTTCAGCACCCAAACGAGTTGTAAGGGAACCGTCAGCAGCGACTCTTGAAGAAGCCTCTGTTGAAATAGCAGTGTTCTGTGAAGAAACTGCGGTTGCCAAAGCATTGTCATTTGTTGTATCAACAGCGTTAATAAGTGAAACGATTTCTACGAATGAATCCTTATCTGCGTCTGCTGAAGCGAGGATAGCGTCTACTCTATCTTCTTCTGTTGAAAGGCGAACTGTAGCTGAACCTTCTGCTGAACGAGCAATTGATGCTTCTACTGAAAGGGCTGTTTCCAATGAACCGTCCTTTGCAAGTCTTACTGACTCTTCTGATGAGATACGAGTTGTAAGTGATGAGTCTGAAGCTGCTCTCGCAACTTCTTCTGTTGAGAGACGAGTCTGCAAAGAAGTCTCTGCGTTACCTGCTCTTGTCTCTTCTGAAAGAACTGCTGAAGCTCTTGCAACAAGCTCTGAAGAAAGGTTACCTGAAATGATACCTTCTGCTGCGTCTGCTCTTGTCTCTTCTGAAAGAACTGCTGAAGTTCTTGCTGAAACCTCTGCTGAGAGATTCGTTGAAAGAACAACTTCTGCTGATGCTGCTCTTGAAGCTTCTGACGAGACGTCTGCTGCACGAGCAACTTCTTCAGTTGAGATTCTTGTCTGCAATGAAGAGTCAATTGTGGCAAGTGATGCTGCTGCTACGTTCTCTGAAGACTCTTCTGTTGAAAGACGAGTCTCAAGTGAAGTAACTTCATCAAAGTTACCAAATGGAATCCAAGCTGAAGTGGCTGAGTGCCAAACATATAACTTAACTGCTGAACCGTCGAGTCTCTTTACGATACGACCGTCTTCGTGTGATGACCCTGAAGGCAAGTCCGAAACAACTTCTAATGCGAAGTCCTTTGTGGATGCCTTTACTATATTAATTCTACTCATGTGTTTTTATCCTCCTATAAATGTAAAAAACACGGTGCTTAAAAAGCACTTTTTTCTAAAAAGCGGGGGGTGCCCGAAGGCACCACCCCTAAAATGTTTGCCTATCCTAAGATAAGCGTGTTATCTTTAGATAACTTATGAAACGTCATGTCCACCGAGGTATAATCTGTCTACCTCGACCCAAGTTACGCCAGCAGCACTAGTAGCACTGTTTCTGTAAAACTTGACGCTCATGTTTGATGCGGTTCTATCAGACATGCTGATAACCATTTTTATGTCAGTCTGGGCATCTTCTGGAATGCCATTCCTTGCACCGAGCGACTGCGTGCCATTATCTTCATGGATTGCTCCGTAGAAAGTTATGTCAGTATTCGCATCAGGCTGCGGGAACGCTGAGCCGCTTGTGCGGAGAATGGCGAGTCCCTTGTCGGCGGTGGCGATGGTGCCGGTGGCGAGACCATAGAAAGCAAAGCTTCCAGACTGTAGTGACGCACTATTGCTAGTCAATTCACTATAAAGGTGGTGACTAGAGTCAATGAACGTGTTCGAAGGTGCCCAATACTTTGTTGCACCACTCTTGGTGAACTGAACTCCGCCCCGTTCAAAGAGTGCCATCAATGGACTCTTCCACTGGCTAGCCAGATATGCAGTTTTGCCATTGATATAGCCGGCTTCCGAAACGTGATCGTCTGGAAGACCCCAATACCAGGCTGGACCTGTGCTTGTCTGTGAGTGGCTCTTGATTCCGTCTGTTTCAGGATAGTAGTCATAAACTGGAAGCGAATTGCTGTTATCAGCTAACGACAATCCGAAACCAGAAGTTGTTTTCAGACTTGTGATGTCGGTTGAGTCAACATGAAGTTGCAGGAAGATGTCATACAGATAGCTATTGACTGAATAACCATATGCACCGATAAGCATGTCAATTCTTGAATAGCCGGTGGAGAGATTTTCTCCGAGTGTTGGTGAAGACGCATGGTTCGTCCAACTGTAGGTAATCGAACTGTAGTCTGCCGCCCAAGTCGCAGTCACATAAGGATAATAAGAGCTCTCGCTGATTCCCATTGTCGATGCCATTGGCATGAGGAGAGCCGAAGCATCCAGGAACCTGAATACAAACTTGTTCTCGAAGGACATATGCTTTTCATGGTTTGCAGCAGTTACACCTGACAAGTTCAACTTAATCGAAGTTGCAGTACTTGCTGTGAGATTAAGGTTTGACAAATCAACACCTGTAATTCTAGCGTTAGCATGAGTCGGAACTTCAGTTGCCTCTGTCTCGTCTCCTGCGAAGGAGTAGAACACTACGAAGCCTGACTTAGCCGTTGAACCAAGGTCAAACGACATAACACCAGTAGTGGCGTTATAAGTAGAAGGTGCTACAAGGTGACGATAAACGCCTGCTGAGACCAACTGGAAAACCTGAACCATGCCGTTGCCTGGTTCGAAGTTTGTTGGTAAATCTACGGCTGCTACTGAGAAAGAAGTTTCGCTAGTGAAATCAATTCTCATGTGGCGACCAACACCTTCGTGCTGCTCTTTTGTGTCAATAGCTGCTGCGTGTGTAGCAATATTTCCACTGATAGTGGCATAAGTTGCCGTAACTGCTGAACCCATTGCCGAAACTTCCGAAGAAAGATTCGTGGATAAAACAGCTTCTGATGAACGTGCTGTTGAGACCTCTGTTGAGATCGTTGCGTCGACTGAAACGACATATGAAGCCAATGCGTCGTCTGATTCTGTATCAACTGACGTAATGAAAGAAACGATTTCGACGAAAGTGTCTTTGTCAGCGGCTGCTGAATCAAGAATAGCGTCTAGCTTGCTTCTTTCTGTTGAAAGCTCACCTGAGAAACGAGTCTGAAGTGAAGCGTCTGCAAGAACCTGTGCTGAAGCTTCTGATGACACTCTTGTGTCCAATGAAGTTTCTGCTGAAAGCTCATTTGATTCTTCTGCTGCAAGGCGAGTCGTCAAAGACGTGTCCGCTGTGGAGCGGGCTGACTCTGCAACACCTGTTCTAGTTGTAAGTGATGAATCACCTGCTGCTCTCGCAACTTCTTCCGAAGAAACACGAGTTGTCAATGACAAATCACCTGCACTTCTTAGAGCTTCAATCGAGTCTACAGCTACAATCATTGCTGACTCTTCAGTTGAAAGACGAGTCTGAAGTGAAGTGTCGGCATTTCCTCTTGCGAGGGCTGCTGCTGAAGTTGATGACTGAACTGAAACTTCTGCTGAACGAGCAGTTGAAGCTTCTACTGAAGCTGCTGTCGTAAGTGATGAATCACCTGATGCTCTTGAAGAGCCTGCGCTGTCCAAGGTAGTCTCAATCGAAGTATCTTCTGCGAGACGAAGTGACTCTTCTGAAGATGATCGGACGTCCAATGAACCTTCTGCTGAAAGCTCATTTGAGGCTTCTGCTGTCATTCTTGTGTTGAGTGAAACTTCGGCTGATGCCTCTGTTGACTCTTCAGATGAAAGTCGAGTCTGAAGTGACGAATCACTTGCAATTCTTGATGACTCCGCTGAAGCGATAGCTGAATCTACTGACGATATCTGCGTTGAAGTTTGTGCATCGTGTGCAACGTCAATAGCATTGATGAAACTCACAGTCTCAACAAAAGTATTCTTGTCGGCTGATGCTGCATTTAAGATTGCGTCTACTCTGTCTTCCTCTGATGAAAGACGAGATTCCAATGAAGTCTCTGCTGAACGTGCAGTAGAAGCCTCCGCTGAAATTGTAACTGCTACTGAATTGTCAGCGGCAAGTCTTGTTGACTCTTCTGTTGAAGCACGAAGGTTTAGTGAAGTTTCTGCTGAAAGCTCATTTGACTCTTCTGCTGCGAGTCGAGTCTGAAGTGAACCTTCTGCGGCTTCCGCTCTTGACTTCTCTGCTGAAACGTCGGCTTCACGAGCGACAAGTTCAGATGAAAGGTTAGTTGAAAGAACTACCTCTGCTGATGATGCTCTTGAAGCCTCGGCTGAAACGTCTGCTGCTCGGTTTACAAGCTCTGACGAAAGGTTACCAGAGATAACACCTTCAGCAGCTTCTGCTCTTACCTGTGCTGAATCAACTGCTGAAGTTGAAGCAGATTCTTCTGTTGAGATTCTTGTCTGAAGTGATGCGTCAATAGTAGCGAGTGATGATTCTGCTGCTGCCTGACCGACTTCCTGAGTTGACAAACGAGTTGTCAGCGAGCTAAAGTCAGTGTCCATGATGAACTTCTTCCAAGAGCCCGAGGCGTCATGCCATGAATAGAAATGCGTCAAATATTTGATAATTCGACCGTCTTCATAGTCGCCAGATGAACCGTCGACTGGAGCGGATGAGAAAACTTCCAACTGAAAGTCTTCGGCTGCCGCCTTGTGTATAATAATTCTGTTACTCAAAATTTTATCCTCCTAAAATATTGTTAAATGTGCAAGTATTCGTGACTCTGCACTATAAAATTTGAGTTAAGATGGACAAGAGAAAACTCTCCCACCTGCCTCTATTTAGGTTAGAGAAAGAGATAAAGAATAGGTTTTTTTTAGGATTGGTGATTTAGGTTTTGAGAGGGCAAAAAAAGTTTTACTGTACGATTACTACGGTGTAATCTGTGTCAGCAGAGACGTCTCCGAAGTGGAAAACGACTGTGTTCTCTGTTCGGGTAAAAGGCAAGACAATATTATCGCCTGCTGGTGTGACGATTTGAACTAGATAATCTGCGATACCGAGATCGTGGGTGAGTGTGGTTGATACGTTGCTGCCTGCGAGGGCTGTGACGGTGAATATCTTTATCTCTGGTAGGAGGGCGGATTCTGCTGCTATGGCTTCGATACGCTCTTTCGTAACAACCCCAACTGCACCTGCTGATTTTCCAGATCTACTACCTGAACCGCCTTTACCAGACATAAACTATACCTCAACCTACGCCTTCGCCTTTACCCCAAATCTTTCTTAACTCTGTCTTGGTGGCACCATCGGCAGCGATGACTTGTGAGTTTGGCTCGTTTGCAGCTTGTGAACCACCAGATGTTGGCTCGTGGTCAAGAACGCCAGTAATCAAAATTGATACTGCATCGTTATCTCCGCCTACGCCGGTGGTTTGCATTGCGGCAGCATTTGTAATAACAGTGTCGCCTGCGAACTTTTGAATAAGGAGGAAGATAACTTTTGTTCTAGAACTGATAGTTGCTGTTTCACCTGTTTTGATTTCAATAAAGTTTCCTTCACCAATTGGATTTGCGAGAACAGGGGTTCCCTTATCAAAAGCTACATCTTGCCCTGGGGCTGTTAGCATGGCTTTGACTCGGATCTTACCATTGGTGGCTTGCTCAAGTACGCCATCGACTGCGGCTTCGCCAGTGCCAACGCCAGTCCATGCTTCTTCTAGGTTGATTTCAACACTTCTTAGAGTTGTTGGAAACTCTACCATAAGAAGCTCGCCTGTTCCCCAAGCTTTTGACTTACCATCATTTTCAGTGATGTTGGCATCAACTGCCTGTGTAGAGAAGCTAATTGAACCTGCATCATCGCCTGCTGTGACAACCTTACAAGTAAGCCCGTCCCGTGAGGGTGTGTTTGCGAGAAAGCTTCTGTCAAGATTGGCGGTGCCGCCGAATCTAACAATTCTCTTGAAGTAAGGTTTGCCTGCTTGGAGTTGGGTTGCTCCCATTCCACCAAAGATATAATTTCTTGCCATTGTATAAGTCCTCTGTTATAAACTAAAATAAATAGTTATTCGTTTCTGTTTTGTCGTTGTCTTTTTCTCTTGCGAGCCTCATCAGCAAACCTGCGACGTTCTGCCTCGATTTTCTTATACTTCCTTCGAAGTGATTTCTTTGGTGTGTTTCTGCACTCGGCAGTTCCACGAGAAGGGTCACGAATAATATTCATAACGCCTTCCTTCTTTAATTTGCGAAGTGCTCGTCTTACGAATGCTTCCGTAGATTCTCCACTTCTAATTCTCTCTTCAAATAAACCTTTTCCTTTATCTCTCATTTTGTTCCTTTCGTGTAAAGTGTTTTGGTTTTTACTTTTTACCTTCTGCTAATTTCTTCCAAGTATTACCGAGGCTGCTTGTGAGGGCATCGATATTCACACCTGGATCGTTAGGGTCAACTCCGTCAAATGCCTTGTATCCGCCTGAGTCCTTGGAAGTTGAGCCACCTTTTCTTAATGGCTTAGTTCCCTCGAATACATCAACGCCGTTATAAGACGAAGTGCCAATAGCGTCAAGAAGTTTCTTTTTATTTTCTAAAACCTTTTGCTTCTCGGCTTGATTGATTTGATTCGTTTGTTGTGGGACTGGTTGAGCCTGCTGCTGGACAGGTGCTGCTTGACGAGTCTCCGTCATAAGTCCGCCTTGGACGCCAGCAATAACTTCTGAAATAACCTTAGACAATAAGCCGCTTGATAAGAGTGCGTCTTTTACACATTCTTCTACGATAGGCTGGATAATGTTCTTTAGTTCTGATTTCTTCAATTTTAGTCCCTTACGATGTCGTTTAGTAATCTGTTAATTTTGTCTGCTTTAGTGTAGACGTTTGTTGTTTTAATCTTGCCCTCGGCTAAAGACATAAAAGCTCCGATAGTAGAAGGGTCTGAAACAAAGTCAAAACAGATAAGGTTGAAGTCGTCTTCAACAATAGTAGTTCCGTTTCTGTCTTCGTGAACCGAGCCCATTCCTCTTGAGGAAATGCCGAGTGTAACCTGTGACTGAACAAGTGACTGAAGAATCTGCCCTGAAGGTGTGTTGAGGATTTTACATTTCCCCATTACGTTGTCGCCTTCCCACCAAATTTGAGTCATAAGGTGCGAGACATTCTTCAAGTTTACAACAGAGTCCTCTGGGTGATCTAACTCACCAAGTGCCCTATTCTCTCTTACCACTTTTTGATAGTTCTCTACTTCTCTCTCCAAGACTTCTCTTGGATAGACTCTGCCATTTTGGTTCTTTGCCTTTGCTCTCTGAATAACGCCAGTGAGATACATTGCCTTTCCGTCGGCAACCTCTCGCTTTTCGCTTTCAGTTAGAAAGTCTTGGCACACTCCGCCTTCGCAAAGTTCATAGTATTCTCTTAGTAGAACTTTATTGTTCATTTGTCAACTCCATAAATAATAAAAAGCAGGCTCTCCCTGCGTGAATATGCTACCCTTGCAACAATTACGAACAGGCTGTAGCATCCATCTTTTGTTTGCCATTGGAAACCTCACTTTCATTTGCTTATTTTTAGACCATTATCGTCAAACAACATTGCAATAATGTAAGAAGTTCCAGAACTCAAACACCCAAGCAAGATTGCCGTTAATGGACTATAATCAAAACTAAATAGTTCGGTTTGACTATTTAGACTCCATAAAAGTAAACCAATCCAAAAACCTAGACACATAGGGCATCTAAACAACTCTCCTAGCTTTCCCTTGGTCGGTCTGATAGGGTCAAAGATAGAACCGTAGACTAGAATTTGCGTAAGTCCGAATGATGATAAGATAAAATAAGTGAGGGGTAGCACTTGAGTTCCTTTCTAGTAAACTCTATAGTAAGACTTGATGGCGGGATATTTTGGAACAGTTCCTTTTTCTACTTCCTGTGGAACTTCACCTAACTCTGTCGAGTCTTCTTCTGAAGGGTTAGTTACTGACTGAACTATTGCGTCCTCAAGTGCGTCGTCGTGTGCGTAGTAAGGCTTTTCTTCTTCGATAAAGCGACCAATAGAGTAAATAACTACTTCTGTTTCGTTTGCACCGTTGGTGGCAGTGGGATAAGTAGCTTGGATTGTTCCATAGACGTTTCCTGCCTGAACAGAATCTCTAACAAGAACACCCTTTCTACCGAGGAAGTCGAACAGTCTGTCTTGGGCTGCGTAAACGTCGTCAGACATTTCGTTCTTTGGAAAAGCAAGAACTTGCTTCGATTCTGGCTGGACTACGATGTCCAAGTCAGCGTGGTCGAAAATAGCGTAGTCGCCTGATAGAGTCTTGCGGAGAGCCATTTTCATTTTAGGGTTATAGACTACACTCTTCTCTTCTGGCTCACCAATCTGGACTTTAATATCTTCATTCATTTGTTTCTACCTCTCTCACAAGACCTTGAATCTGCATAATCTTTTTGATAGCAGTTTCGTCAAGCTTGGTTTCGGTAAGGCTGTTTAGGAATTCCAAAACCTTCTCTGTCTTTTGAACCATCTCTGGGTCAGCACTGATCTCTTTTGCGTCTAAAGAAGCTTTGACCTTATCTCGAAGTCTTCCGACTTCTTCGTTCAGATAAGTCTTGAGGGAAATGCCGTTGTCTGAGACGGAATAGATGTATTTTGAAACAACGTGCTGTTGCTCTTCGTGAAGCTTGCCTGCGTAGGCTTTGTTGAATTTATTTGTGAAAGTTTTATAAGCAATAGAGTCGAGATGCTCTAAGATTTCTTTTTCAGTCTTCTCTTCTGCCTTTGTCATCTCTGTAAGAAGTTTATCCTCAAGGATAACTTTCTCATTAGGAGAAACGTTGTCGGCGAACAGCTGACCAATAGTAGCCATAGTCTTGTAGTTTGGAACAAAGTTGGAATAAGCCTCTTGCCCTAGTTCTACGTTAATCTTCTTGATA